>Ga0208549_100215_pt1 | contig 28019 bp, 27 predicted proteins | sample BED_host_MetaG_FD_187135 | JGI IMG/M metagenome (GOLD analysis project Ga0208549, IMG submission 187135) | Hot spring microbial mat communities from Yellowstone National Park, Wyoming, USA - BED_host_MetaG (SPAdes) (version 2) | ecosystem: Environmental > Aquatic > Thermal springs > Hot (42-90C)... | reverse complement strand
GGAACATTAGCTTGTATCTTGTTACCACGTTCTCATCGTACTTGCTCCAATCCCTAGTGTTCTTCTTTTCCATGGGTAATACTCCGCATAATTACTTAAAAATTTTTGTATAATTCTGAAGCGATCTACAACGTTCCTCCTTTGACCTAATGGTAAGACTTTAGCCACTATTCTAAAAATGAAATCAACTACTAGATGTATTAATAATTCCTCCACATCATCCCCCCTGCATACACAGGAGGATCCGCTTCATCGTCATCAATAATATATATACCTCAGCATTAATAAATGTTTTATGCGTTTTCTTGGCATAGATACTTCTGGAGACCACGACATAAGTTCGCCTTATGTTATAGGTTACGCTATATCTGATGAAAGTTCCTCAATAGAGAAAAGTAATATAGGGAGGGCAATATCAGAGGCTAGGGCTATTCTTAATAAACCCAATTACGTTTTCCACGCTTACCATGACGATAAAAAAGTTAGGGAGGTACTCTTAGATTCTTTAATAAAGCACGGTATTAGAGGAGGAGTTATAATAATACTAAATAGGAAATTCGTCAACTCCTTCTTTTTCCCCTTATCCAAATTAATAGATAAGTGCTCCTACGCAGTATATGATAATCCAATATTTGATCATGTATTATCTAAAATTGTTAAAAAGAGTACAAAAGTTACGTCCTCTAAATCTTTGACTCCCTTATATTTACCGTTACAAGTAGCTGATTATTTTTCACATATTTGGTGGGAAATACTCTCTCACGGTTTGAAAGATTTTAATCAGTTTGAAAAGATTTTATCCATAACCGATGAGCTCGTAGTTATAGGGCTTAAAAATTCTTTTACGTTAGTAAAAACTTAGAACATAGGAACTAGGATAAACTTCAAAATTTGTTAAGATGAAAAACTTAAATATCTCTTACAATTTTTACTCTTTATGCCTCTACGTAAAGAACTTGGTTTCATGGAACTCGTAATTTAGCTTTTATTTCATCATCTTTAATAGTATTCTGGTCTGGTTGGCCTTTAGTTCCTTACGCTGTAATTTTACTTACTGCAGGAAGTTTAATTTTTGGTGCAATCTACAAAGTGAAGGAAGACTTTGTTAAATCCTTGTGGTACATAGGAGATATTGCCTTCCTAACTATAATGACTTATATAGGTAGCGACGGTGCTCTAAATTTAATTAACTTTTATGAAGCAGCTGCAATAGTTTCAGTGATATCCTTGATTTTTTTATTTTTTAGGAGTATAAAGTAGTAATATATCTATTATTACTACTAGAAATAACTCAGATAAAGCAAGCAATGAAGAAGCTAGTTGATTTTTTATATTTTAAAGAATATTTAACCTTATGAACGTAAGAAGAGTTAGGACTTACATTCCAGGTTTGGATGAAATACTATATGGAGGTATTCCTGAAAGGAACATCGTCCTTGTTTCTGGAGGTCCAGGGACTGGTAAGTCAATTTCAGCACAACAGTTCATTTATAACGGATTGATTAGAGGAGAGGCAGGAGTATATGTAGCTTTAGAAGAGCACCCGGTCTCCGTATTGAGGAGTTTTCATCACTTCGGCTGGGATGTGACAAAGTTTGAGAAGGAAGGCAAATTCGCAATAGTTGATGCTTTTACTGGAGGTTACGGATCAACTGCACAAAAGGAAAGATATGTGGTAAAGAATGTTGACGATGTTAAGGAATTAGCAGATGTTCTGAGGCAGGCTATAAAAGACCTAAAGGCTACTAGAGTTGCAATAGATTCAGTAAGTACGCTTTATTTAACAAAACCAGCAATGGCTAGGGGAATTGTAATGACTTTAAAGAGAATAATTTCAGGACTCGGTTGTACTGCGTTTTTCGTTAGCCAAGTTTCCGTAGGAGAAAGAGGCTTTGGAGGGCCAGGAGTTGAGCATGCAGTAGACGGAATCATTAGAATGGACCTTGATGAGGTTGAGGGTAAAATGTATAGGTCAATAATTGTATGGAAGATGAGAGATACAAAGATTTCCATGGTTAGGCATCCTATGGAAATAACGGATAACGGAATTGTTGTAGAGTGGGATAAGTACTTAAAGGTCACTAACTTCTCTGCTACAGTTGAACCTTTACCGAAGGAAGAAGTTGATGAAATGAGGAAAGCCCTGGAGGAAGAAGAGAAGGCTGAAAAGGAGAAGGTTACAGAAGAAATTGAAGAAGTTGAAGAGAGTGAGGAATAAAATAATGATGTATTTTATTCTTTTTTCTTTTTCAATCACTTTCTAGCTAAGTAGGAGTACAAGTTACAACTGCCTTAATGCTCGTTCCATTTGATAAGTAAATTGTAAGATAATAATTATTCCCTGGAACTAATCCCGTTACTCCCAGAAATCTCATTGTTACAGAATTGTTTCCAGGGTTTAACATATTAGGATTTACGTTCGTTGTAGTGTAAAGAGTATTATCTATAGAGGCACTTACTATATTTACAGTAATAGACGAATATAGGGTAAGCGTAACAGTACCGTCCAGTCTTATTATTCCTTGTCCTACTTGATAAACCTGCGGTTGATACATCAAAGGAGCTGTATAAGGTTGGGGCATCATGGTTCCTCCGCTTAGTTTCCTTATAATATCGTCTACACTAACGTAAGATAATATCCAGCCCACAAATGAAATGAAAGGAATAATAATTAAAATTCCACCAATTTTTAGCATATCATTATTATAAAAGCTACCAAGATTGTAAATAACTAAACCTATGAGTAAATAAGCTATAAAGAGAACTATTGCAGCTAATAATACTATTATACCTCCAACAGCTACTAAACCTAAACTGGCAGAAAATATTCCCGCTATAGCTAGTATTCCTCCTATTAATTCGATAATTATCCCCGGTAAAATTAAGTTAATCCCTGTAAAGCCTCTCGATACATCTTTCCCAGTAGAAGCGAAAGTTTGAAATGCGTCCCTAAGCTTTGGTATGGCCATCATGAATAAAAGAACTAAGTCTACTATAGCCATGACTACAGCCGTAACGCTAGCTACTTCCCCTATGAGGGCTAATACTCCTATAATTATAAACCACAGAGAAGCGTCTTTTAATTTCTGTAACGCAATTACATCTGTTTGAAAGCTCATAGGCATATTCTATATATTAAAATAAAAAAGTTTTTGAAGAAGAGAATAACAGATTTTAATTAAATAGTAAGTTTTATTATTGGCTCATTTTTTCAGTTTACCAGTATATCAATCGATCTATACAAAAACGACCCTAAGTTTGAGATTCATTGAATTTTCATGAATTTGTATCCAATACTCGGCCCTCGGGCTTCACCAGAGTCACGGCAAACTCGTTATCCCTCAACCCCTTTTAGCGGTGTGTGATTGTCAAATGATAATCCTATTATACACAATGCTACAAGGATTTATGAAATTTACGACATTTAAGTAGGTTTTATTGCATAATCTTCTTATAAATCTTATATATCCAGTTATAAAAGGATTAGCATATAACTATACTCTTAAACTATAACCAGAAATATTTTCCTCCTTATCTAAGAATAATGAAAATTTTAGGAACTTTATTAGGCCATATATCACAAGAACTATGTACAAAATGGAAAAGACAAGAGATTAACAAGTATAATACATTAATTCTTGTAATTATGTAAAAAATTCTTTGTAACTCTTCAAATCTAAAATAAATTGATTTATGTGCATATATCCACGTATATTACATATATTCTGCCTACTCTGGGTATAACAGATTTATTCTCATATTCAATTGATTCAAAGTTTCACAATTCTCATCTTCAGCTTTTAGAGCAACATATATAGCTTCATTACCAATTTTTGACGGAGTGTTACTCACGGATGTATTACTGCATTGTATATGCTTAGCACATGCTTTATTATCTACTAAACTTTTCTAATTTTGTGAAACCTCTCCCCTGCATCAATAACGAATTTACAGGGGCTTTAATAAAAGGAACTGACATTGTTTGGTTGACATTTCCAAGGTATGATTCCCCCTCAGTTTTTTCCTCAATATTAGACCCTCAAAGAGGAGGTCATTTCTTTATCTCAGGAGAAGTGGCAAAGCAGGAATACTTAGTTCCAAACGTTCTACTCACTACACTAAAAGACGGGAGCGAAATAACGGATTTATTACTCCACGGAGAACACGGATTAGTAAGAAAAATTGTGGCAAAAAACCCATTAAAAGTTTCAATTCTCCCTGTCTTTAATTACGGCAAAAGTCCAGCAACAATAGAAAGGCTTTCAGATAACGTCTTCAAGTTCTCAAATCCTGAAAGTTCCGAGTTTCTGGAAGTCCATCTCCTTTTCGACAAACTTGACCAGATTTCTGAAAACTCTTGGACAGTTTACGGTGAGGGTTATATTTACATGGGTTACTTTAAAGACGATAGATTCGGAATATTCGGCAAAAGACAACTTAAATTCAACGCTGCTAGAGGATTTGAAAGAACAATAGCCTACTGGAGGAATACAATGAAGAGGGGAAGGAATAAAGGAAAAATTGCAGAAATAGAAATTGAAGGATACACTGGAGACCAATTACTTGAGGCTTACCAAACTTCTGTTGGAATACTTTTAGGTTTACTTTACAACCCTACGGGCGCAATTGTTGCTGCCCCAACTACATCTCTTCCAGAAGTAGAAGGAGGTTCGAGAAATTGGGATTACAGATTTGCTTGGGTTAGGGATTCGTCAATAGTTGCAGAGGCTTTAATCTCTGCGGGCTTTTCTGCAGAGGCTAGGAGAATAATAGAATTCTTCTCAAGAATGGTATCATTTACTTCTAAACCCTTCATCTATCCCCTATATTCAATTGATGGCTCAGTCCCTCCAAAAGAGGAAGAAATTCCTTGGCTTTCAGGTTACGAAAACTCTAAGCCGGTAAGAATAGGAAATGCAGCTGCTGGACAATTACAGCTCGATTTAGAAGGTTTCTTCTTAGATGCTTTCTTTAAATACTATGAAGCTACTGGGGATGAAAATTACATAAGGAGCCACCTTGATGTGATAGAATATATTGCAGATTGGGTCTCTGAAAATTGGAAATTGGAAGATGTAGGAATATGGGAAGAGAGAGGAGTACAAGGGCATTATATTCACTCTAAGGTAATGATGTGGGTCGCTTTAGATAGGGCAGGAAAATTAATGAACGCAATAGGCAAGGAAAGCCCATGGAAGGAGACTAGGCACGAGATAAAGGAGTGGGTTTTGCAAAACGGAGTTAGCAATGGAATATTCGTAAAGAAAGTAGGAAGTAATGAAGTTGATGCCGCACTACTTACTTTACCAATTTATGGTTTCATTGACGTGCAAGATGAGACTTTCTTAAATACGTTGAGGGAAATAGAAAACCAGCTCTTGTACAAGGGGCAACTGAAGAGGTATAAGAGGGACTTCCTAGGTGAGGCTAAATATCCCTTTGTCCTAGCTTCCTTATGGTTGGCTAGGATTTACATTAGACTAGGGAGAATCCAAGAGGCTAAGAACATAATTAAAGGAATACTTAATGCTACTCAAGGAATATACTTAGTTGGAGAGCATATAGACCCGGACAGGAAGGAATTTACTGGAAATTATCCTCAAGCCTTTGCTCAAGCTAATTTAATCCTAGCATTAGATGAATTAGCTGAGGCTGAGAACAAGGAGGATAAAAGCTGAATATCTTTAATTATTTTTCCGTCTCTTTTCTTCTTCTTCTATTTTATATCTTTCTCTTTATTCTTTCTAGCCTAATATCCTCATTTATTGACTTTGATAATTTCTTTATACCTTTCTCAAAAGAGGATTCAAACATCGACTTAGAGTCTCCTTCGTAATCAACTACAAATTTTATTGAATTTTCTATGCTAGAGATTTCTATATTTCCTGCACCTTTTAATCCATCAATCATTCTAAAAACGTATTTTATTACAGATCCATTAAATACTCTGCCCTCCATGATGTAAGGATATACATAAATGAAAGTCGATTTTTAAATGAGTAATTCTACACTTTCAAATATATAAAAAGCTTAATTCAATGATATTACTCAATGTGTATAATTTGCTACATACACGTTTGGAGGTAGTTGATAATAATTTCCACAAATACAATATTCGTCTGTTTGATTCGAATAGTAGAGTAATAAGCGGGAACCACTATAAAGATTGCGTAAGCTAAGCGTTACTGAAGATATTTGAACTGTACTGCACTTCCAGCCAACTGCAATATTGATTGTACTAAAATAAGGAATTAGAGATGCAAGGTCAGGACGGAATGCTGAGGCATCAGCTACTAAAGCACCCACGTTAATTCCTATACCCATCTCTGTGTAAGTGTGGAATAATGAAATACTGCATACACAACAATGTTGACAATAACTTAAACAAGCTTTCTTAATTAAGTCAGTGAAATTAACTGTGCTGGTAAGTATCTGCTCAAGGACGCTAAATTAATTACTGGAGGATAACCTCCCCAACCTCCTCCGCCACCGTTGCACCTATTATTTTCACAAGTCATTTTAATTATTACATTGTTTTTCAATATTACTCTACAATATACTATTTAAAATCACTATTTAAATTTTACTATTTTACACTGCATAAGTATCTATAGAATTCTCAAACATATATTATTTAATAACATTTTAAAATACTAAATTTTTTATAATATGTAATATCACAACTTAAAAAATTAAAAACAAATATACCATAAATTTAATAAAAAATATAAAACAGTATTTAAAAATCACGACTAACTTAATATACTTTAATAGGAATAAATACAATCGAATTCCTTTAATGTCTGTGACTTTATTCCTGATTTTGAAGGCATGGTGTTATTGATATCTGAAAATTCTTTCGTTAGGCTATAAACTTATCTGATTTAGTGCAACCAATTCTTGCTAGATATACTATGAGGTATATTAAAAATCCTTTACAGAAGAAATTTAAAGGAAAATATATTAAAACATTATATGTCAATTTTTCTGAATCTTAAATAGCCTAATACTAATAATCCTATAATCCAAGCTAATTGCACTGCTATGGAAATTCCTATGTTAAATGGCGCTTCGGCTAGCGTAAAGTGTGTTAGTAAATAAGATGCCACATATGAGATAGATATGGGATTTATACTATATAATGCTATACTTAAAGTATTTGTCTCTAATATGGTTGATAATATTTTATTTATTACAGTTGTGAGAATAAATATAACTATGGATAATCCGAGTGTTTTAGTTGAAGATTTGATAAAGTTACTTAGCGTGAATCCTAATGTATAATAAAAAGTTAGAATAGGAAGAAGCATAAGTATTAATATACTTACGGTATACATGGTAAAATAATGTATCATTAGAGAGAAGGACAGACCAAACACTGAGCCGAAAATAACACTAGCAACTATAGCCGTTAATATTCCACTGCTCAATCTGATTAAATAAAGTTCTGCTCTAGTTATAGGCCTTGAGATTATAAATTCTATAGAGCCAGAATCAATAAGTCTAGCATAAAACGTGTAAGATAGATATATCATAATTATTGATAAAAATTCAGTAAATATTAACGAAGAAGATAATAACCCCTTGTTAATAATGTATTCTATTCGAGGTATAGGATAATATGAAGATGGACCCTCCTCTGTAGCATTAACATATATCCATACAGTTCTTGCTGGAACTTTTATAGTACTAATAGTTATATAATTTGAGTAATTAATTACACAGGATTTTATGACTTTATACAACCTTATATGAAAACTATTGCTACAATATACCTTTACATAGTATGTAAAATTAGCAACTCCTTTATTTGATCCACTCACTATAATTAATTTTCCTATATTGTTCTTAACTCCGAAAATAAATGCCATAAAACATTGACCTAAACCTCTATAATTATAAAACATTGATATGTTAAGTATTACTCTATGAATGACTGGTAATGTTGAGGTCTCTTCACACCTTAAGTGCTTCACTATCACACATGTAGCGTTTTTGCCTTGTATTCTAAAAGACCCGGAGGAATTAGTATGTGCGATTGCTACCACTTTACTAACTTGTAATAATTCAACAGTAGCTGGTAATGGATTTCCTTGATCGTTAAATACATAACCTTTTAGTATTACTAAATTATCATAACGAGATACAACACCAACAAAATTCATGTTATAGTAGGAATAAGCTGGTAACTCTGATAGAGTAGAATGATAAATATAATATCCCATTCCAAGACCTACCATTGCAAATAATATTAAAGTTACAATTACAGATATCCTGAAGAGAGATCTTTTAAAATCGTAAATAATCGCATTCATAAGTGTATTCACCTCATTAAGAATTACTTGCTCTAAAAAGGAATCATTGAAGATTATCCCTACTATCTAATACATGAAAGAATGCAACTAAATACGAAATTTCCCCTCCTTGATTGTAGAATTTTTATAAAATAATTAGCAAAGTTTTCTACCTTTATCATTAATATTATCTAATCATTGTATATATTTAAAGTTTTTGCAGAGTTAGATTTATAGAATAGTATACATTTTTAAACGATAGCTTTTATAAAAATAATAAATCATTAGAAATTTATAGTCATTTAATTTATCTTAAATTTTAAATAATCTACAAATTAGCAATATCTCAAGCCTATTTAGTACAATAAAGTTGACTTATCTTTCTAAAATCTCATTAACTTCATTTTTATTATCTATAAGATATTTTATCCTTACAAAATCAGGACTTATCCTTTTTCTTCTAGACGATTAATTAAGTCTTCAATTCCAAAACTCTTAGAATTTCACAGGCTTAACTTCTTGTATTTTTAAGTAAACGAAAGAGGCAACCATCCTAAGAGAAGCTATAATTAACATCATCAGTTTTATAGCTATTACCATTCCCAAGAATTCCAACTCCTCAATTCCGAGCATTCCAATGCTCGAGCCTATTAAATCTCCAAGCCCGCTAACAGCATTATATAAACCAATTCCCTTCCTAACGTCCTTAGAATTATCGTAAATATAAGATAAGTAAGCGGTCGAATTAATGGAAGAAGTAAAACCGGCAATTACGTTAGCTAAGTAGATCTCATAAACAGAAGTAGACAAAGCGTAAGCTAAAGGAAAAACTGATAAAGCAAACCTACCTAGGAACATCATCAGCCTTCTATTTTTATCAACAAGCTCTCCTATCTTCCTCTGCAACAAAAGGGTAGAAAAATTGGCAATAAGATTAATTATTGCAATGTTCTCAAAGTTCATATCAAACAAGTAAACTTGCGCAAGGGGAAATAAAGGCCAAGCCATTGACCAAACTACGTCAAATAAGAAAGTTATAATCAAGAACTTACTTAACTCCTTGTTCAGAGAAAGCCCCTTTAAAGGCTCCTTTGAATAATCGACGTCAAACTTGAGTGAAATTAATGAACTTAAAAGGAAAAGAGAACCGCTAAAGAAGAAGAAATACCTCACCTCGCTGAAGTCCTTGTTTACTACAAAACCAGTGAGAAGTGTAGCTATCATTCCTCCTATGACGGAGTAAAAGGAGTACTGAGCTAGAATTTTTCCTCTAGAAGTATTGCTTACCCTCTCCATAATTAAGTACCAACCGTAAGCTGAAATACCTAAAGAAGCCTCCAGGAGGACGTAAATTACTACGAAAAATACTCCGAAGGGAATAAAAGATAAGGAAATCCAAAGTAGTCCTGCAGCAAGAGTGCCATAAAAGGTTATTATTTTCCCTCTGAGGTTGAAGAATCCCATTACGAACTGTATAAATGAAGGTAATGCTGAACCTGCAGAAGAAACTATTGCTAAGTTCTCTCCAGAAATCCCTGAAGCTGCAGAAACGAATGAGATGAAAGGTTGGGAAAGGTTTAATGCAAAATTCCTTATCATGACGTACGTTCTTAAAGGTTTCATCAGATAACGAAAGACTTTGGAAATTTAAGGTTATCTTATATAAGTTGAAGAAACTCCCTGTCGTTTATCGAAGAAAGCCTCTAGGGAGTTAGCTAACATAGCTTATAAACTTTAGTTTCCTTTCTAGTGCATTACAATAATCCTCTTTCTCATGAAGGCATTTCCTAAAAGAAGAAGCTACATAATCAGCTATTTCAATTCCTTCTCTCTCGTTAGCTCGCAGATCCAGTTTAACATAATTTCCGTTTTCTATTCCTAATTTTACAGCCTCAGCTAAGATGTCACACCTTTTGCTTACCCAATTTTTCAAACCTTTAACGTGAAGGAAGAGCAAAGAATTTTTAATTGGTAATACTCTCAAGACCTCTGTCACGTAAAACTTTGCGTATTCCATACATGATTTTGGCTGTCTACTAGACAGTAACACTCCCATGTCGAGAGCACAATTTAAAACTTCTCCCAGAAAGGTATTTCTAATGGTAGGCGGATCGTCTATAAAGTGAAAATTATATTTAGATTTTCCCAGCTTCTTCAATGCATCAGATTTTATTCTTTTAATTTCATTTATACTACTAACCCAAACTATTGCTAATACGAAAACTGCTAAATCGTAAGATTCGTCAACAAAAACGTGATATTTATTCATTATAAAACCATCGGGATTAGAAAATTTAAAAGCCTCTCATTCCCCTCGGGCCAACCCCGACGGGTCAAGGCTTTACCTACTCTCATTCCCCTCGGGCCAACCCCGACGGGTCAAGTAGGCTTTTCATCGGAAAACTCCTCAATTTTTTCTTTTCTTAAATGAATAAAAAATTATCTATGATATTGTGGATATTTTCTTCACGAACTTGCACTTCTGCAAAAGCATTATCTTATTTATTGTAGAAGGGATTACTAACTCGTCAACGCCTATTATTGAGTCCACGTAGTTAAGTGTCTCTTGATCGACGTTAAGAACAAGTTTCTTTATATTTCTAAAGGAGATTGGCTTACCTACTTGTAAGATTTCATCCCTTGTAACACTTAACTCTTCTACGTCAGAAATAACTACGACGTCCTTCTTTGCGTCTTCGAATCCCTGCACAAAGGATTTTCCAGTTTCTTTAACTCCTTGTACAACTTGTGTTACAGCATTAGTAGCTTTACTTGTTAATCCTAGAAAAGAGGATAGAGCTTGATTAACAATCTCTCCCACTGTTCTCCCTGTTTCTCTTGCAGTCATTACTGCCCTTTCATAAAGGCTTTTATCCACTCCTCTTATAGTCACAGTTTTCTTGTCTTTTTCGTTTTCATTGCTTGACATGTTTAACAATATGTAAAACAAAGTTATAAGTTTTACTCACCTAGCTGAAGATAACAAGTGTTCATAGTTTAAATCAATTAAATAGATATGTATGTATAATTATTTGCTATATTTGCTATAAAAATAATCATACTGCTATTCGATCAATAAATCATTAAATAATTAATAACTTAAGTTGAACTACAAGGCACAATAAATATCAAGTTACCGTAGTTTGTAACTATAGCAAGGTCTGATAACGCATTTAAATAATAAAAAGTTATAGAATGCGGTGAATAGGATATACTTAAGTATCTTACTCTTCTTATTATTCAAATACTAATTATCTTTTATTAATTTATTTTACTTTTTTATCTAAATAATATATCATGAATTTATATTAAAATAAAAATAATTTCTAAGTTAAAATGTATGTGTTTTGGCCTACTTCAGGGATGCACGTCTTGCAAAGATTACCATGACTATAGTACCATAAAATTCCGTTTATATATGGAGGAGTAAACGATGAACTGCATACAAAGTACCAGTAACCTATTGCGTATAAATTATTACAATTCTTAATTATCTCACATATGCAGGATGTATCGTTATAGAGAAAACCGTGATTATATATAGTTTTCTCTATTTTGTCAAATCCGGTTAAACTTGATGATTTACTTTTCAAAACTTCAAAGAATGATTGGCTTATACTGTTTACTAAATTTTTGCAACCGAATTTTGCAATCAATGTGTACCCGTTTACTTCGATAGGTAATGGTATTTCATCGCTAGCTATAATTCCTTTAGTATCATATAGCGTAATAGATAATTGTTTAGTATTAGCTGTTTGTTCGCAATTCACAAAATCAAGGAAATAGTAACATCCCTCTTTTATTTCACCAATTAATCCACGTGTGTATATACCTTTATTGCAGACTATGCACACATAGAGTTTACTATTACACTCATAAAATATTATTGAAAACTCTTTTTCTGTGTTACCATTAGGCACTAACGTATCGTTTAGAAGAATTGACTTTTGTGCGGAAGTAGAAATTTCCTTAAACCATAATCCCATCTGAAAACCAGTTTGACTTATTGTGACATGAGGAGCTTTAACGTTAGTGGGTTTACTATAGCTACTATAACTACCGCTGGAAGTTATTATGTAGACTCCTAAGCCTTCTCCAGAAGGGTTTGCATATGTGAAGTCTAACCTATACCACTTCCCCTGATAATAATAAAGTATCCAAATTACTACGATCTGACCAGGTTTTACTTTTGCTAAAAGTTCATAAGTTTCGTTAGAAGTAATGTTGAAAGCATATACTGAAGCTTTGCCTAAAAGTTTACATTGTTGTGGTAAGTATATATTACAATTTATAATAAAGCTCTTAATTTGTGAATAACAATTTTTGCCAGACGAAAGTATTACTGCGTTTTGTTGAGAATTAGGTATATAAAGGCAAATGCTTTTCTGCGGGCATGTAACAAAAGGTACTAAAGTAATCTTAGGAGTTATGGATTTTATCCAAATTAAATAGCTTACATTAAAACATTCATAACTAGGTGGAATTCCCTTAAAAGCCTCCTCAGATATTGAGGCGGAAATTGCTTTAGATAAGGAAATTAAGTATTCCTGATTAGCAACTTGTGGAGAATAAACAGAAGTATAAGCAAAGTAAATTCCAAATACTGACAAAGCTGCTACAATAGTAGCAATTAACAAGATAAAGCCGGTAACAGAATTCTGCATGATAGTTTTTACTCAAATTTTATATATAAGTTTTTCCAAACTAAATTTGATAAGATATGGCTGATTCAGTTATTGATGATTTCATATTACTTATAGCAGTTGTTGTTATAGGCTTAGTTATCTTGGGTTTTACTTTCTCTTATTTTGCACCCCGCGAGGCATTTAGCATTGCTGAACAGTCCGCAAGCTCATTATCTTCGTCCTCTACTATTTCTACAGGGCCATTATTAATTTCTGGCTCTGGGGGAAGTGCAGTTATTGAAATTTATAATCCTTCTTATAATGGTAATTATTCCATATTCGTATTTCCTATAAGCTCAACTTATGAGCAGGATGTAGGAATTATTACTCCTTCATCTACTCCCTCTTTCACGGTATATATGCCGAACGGAGAGTTAGCTAAGCAAATTAATATAGACTCTCAAATTTATTGCGTGAATGGAAAAATTCTCTATGATTCGCCAATTACCGCTTATTCTGTTCCATCTAACACTCCAGTTACTATACACGTTGGAGGAATAAGTTCTTCATCTTGTATCGTTATAATTTGGATTCTTTATTGTTCCAGCGGATATTGGTTCAGAATAGGCTATGCTTTTACGGGGGTGCCTAGCACATGAAAGGCATATCAACTGTAGTATTCCTCGTTATGCTTCTAATAATCATAATGAGTGTACTAGTACCAGCTTTTATAATATTTAATTCCCAACCAGTTTATTCCGATCAAGGTGATGTGCAAAGAATACTTTATAATCAGCTACAATGTTACCAAAAGCAAAAAGTATATAGGGGAGAACCTAACATCTATTATAATGCTTCACCTAGCGATCCTAGCTTAGATTTCTTATTTACTACAACATCTAGCCCATTTAATATTACTCAAATTTATTACTTTAATGGTAACACATGGTGTCCATTACTTAATAATTTCATTGTAATCGCAGGCGACACTAATATACAATTACCTAGTAAAGTATCTTCTTCACCCATATTAATTTTGACTGGAGAGGCAAACTTCTTTTTCTTAAATCCAAATACTTCAGTTAACACTATAACAGTATCTGGTCCAACAGGAAAGATACCAGTTTACGTTACCGCCTTTGCACTAAATGGAACAAAGACCATACCACTTAGTCTAAAGGTCACATTACAAGGAGTATGCTGCACTCTAACTCCTAAAATATTCTACTTGAACCCAGGAACTTATACAATATCTGACGATAACTCATCCATTATTTTCCTAAGTTCTTACGGTCTTACAGCAGTATTTCAAAACTGGACCATGGTAGGCCAAGGTTCTGTTTCTACGCCTAATGAACCTACTACACAAGTAACAATAACTGGGCCCACAGTTTTAACTATAATATATAAGGCATATACTCAAACATATCAAGTAATAGTAAAACCAGAAGGAATCCCTCTAGGTTACATAAGTAGATTTTGTAATAATGCCTTTATAACTCCATGTAATCACTCTATTCCCGTGATAATAGATGATAAAGAGTACGTAATTGGTTGTTGTGGAATAACGTTAACTTTGACTTACGGTTATCATATAGTTGAATTCCCAGCTTACTATAATGTTACTTTCTGTTATACTGGAGGACACATTACCAAGATGAAAGGTGGACAAATAAACTGTTATATATTGGAAGGACTAGAAAGTAGCACTCCTAAAATAAAAGTTATATGCAAGTACGAAATATTCGTTAATGGTAGTGGAATAGTATACGGCTACTTTAATAAATACTCCACTTACTATTTGGTATGCATTAAAAATGATTTCTACTTCCCAAGTAATATTAAACTTATAAGCAATAGTACTCCGGCTTGTGGAGATATAGCAGCCCAACTCTACTGCGTTCACGTTTCAACTACCGGACAAAATATGGTGTTGGGTCCTACAAAGAATTTTGTCCCTGAAAAGATTTATTTTAAAGCGGGAACAAGTTTACAAAAAAGAACCTTTTATATTACTTGTATTCAAGGCAAATTTAAGCTTCTAGTTAATGGTAAGATTAGATATTATAAAGCACTACAAAGCTTTAAAACACACGCAAGTTATACGTCTTTTAGTGTATACTGTAGCTATTGTCCTAGCTACATTACAGTGTGCTCTCCAATTAAATTAATAATATATGAGGAGTGGTGTTATGGTGCAAGATGTTAGGAGGTGGGAAAATGATGTATAATAAAAAAGTTGTAAATAAAGGTTTATCAAACGCAATATCTGTTATGTTCATATTAATTATACTCATTTCACTTGCAGTTCCGTTCTTTATTTTATTTAGTAACATTCAACAAGCCAATACGGAAGAGAAACCAGTAATTCAAAATTACGCTTACTTAAGATGTCTTCAAGTGAATCAAGTGAAATCTGGACACCCAGCATTTTACTATAATGGGAGTTACATTTATGTGGAATATTCTAACGGAACGTTTGTACCACCTTCCAATGTAACAATAGTCGGTATATTATACTTGGGTAGTAATGGAATTTGGTATAATATTACTTCATTAAAATATCCTATAATACTCAGTAAGGGTGAGGCTATTCAGATTCCTCCATGTGCGTCTGGAAGACCTATTATTATAATTACTAGCATTGGAGACATATTCTTCCTCAAGTCAGGGTGTATAATAGGACCTTATTCCTCAGTTAGTAAGAAAGCAGGGGTGGAAATATTAACTCAAATATACGAACCTTCTGGAGCTATCTCCGTTTCCACAAATGTTACTACAAATATTTATGGAAAATGTGAGAACTTTACTACTCCAGATGCTTTTCCGAATCAGACGGGAACCTTTGAGGCTAAAGTACCTGAGTATGTATATTATCAGAATTCTAAGGGACAAATTATTACAGGAGTATTTCATAATTGGATAGTCTTAGGAAAAGGAAACGTCAATTCTACTTCCACTCAAGGAATAGAGGTTACTTTAGTAGGCTGTCCTTTAATATTAATTGCTAATTATACCGCAATAGTGAGTAAGATTCATCTAAAGGTAATTACTAAAGTTAGCTGTCCCGTTTGTATTTGTATAGATGGTCAAAAGTATAAAATGACGAATAACGACGTAATTTGTATTTATGCCGGATATTTTAACGTTACTGTTATCACTACACGTTTTACTGATACTCAAGATAGTTCTCAAGGCGTTAGATATCATTATTGTTATAATCATATAACATATAATAATAATGAATACAAGCAGTATTCCGAAATATTATTCGCTCCTCCTAATTGTAAATGTGCCATAGTATATGTATGTTATTACAATAATTATAACTGCTATAAGATTCATTTATACAAATACAACTGCTACCACTCATGCGTTTATCTTATACTTAATGGCACCACGTATTGTTATGGTAACTGTTATTGGATAAAAGGTGGTAAATATTGTATGAGCCCAACTGGAATATTTTACGGCAGATGTTCAACTGGGGCAGTTGAAGTATGTATTATTAATTCTACTGGAACGCATATATATTATTATAACAAGGAGCCTTATATACCTCAGTATATTTATATCTGTAGTCCAACTACTATTAATGTATATTATGGCATAACTGAGTACTGGTGTCATCTATGAAGGCCCAATCTGAATATATAGGCTTTATTATTGCAATAATACTAATAGTAATTGTTGTAATCCCTCTCTTCTTTCTTCTAAATAATTATAGCGAACCTTCTGCCAAAACTTATAATTATTGTACAGTAATAGAGAATAAAATAAACGGAAACGGGATAATAATTTACTTTAACGCATCACAATCAAAGCCCGAGCTTGTAATCTACAGAGGTTGCTCAAGTTATTATTTATCTGGTGTTTACTATGAAAATAACGGTATATGGTATAATATTACCTCCTGCATCTCATACAATGGTAAAAAATTACCTTTGCCTCTAATTTATAATTTAACGTTACCAACTCAAGTCTGGAAATATCCTTTAACTCTACAAATAGAGGCTTATAATGATACAGTATTTGCCATAGTTTATCCTAACCAAACCGCCTTTGCCCCTTAATTGACTTTTACAAAAGATTGAAAGCCTTGAAAAGGGCGGGGATGACGAATGCTTAAATATCTCTTTTAATGACGCTAACGAGGCTCCTTGCTGAATGGGACTGAGGAAGGAGCAACCACTATCTACCTTCAAGGGACTAGACTTAGATGAAATCCCCTCTTGGAGGGCTCTCTGACTATCCCTGCTACTAGATGAGAGATGTAATCCCGAATCGATGGTGGAAACAATGAGGAGGGAACCCTCGCTGGCGGGGAGCTTCCGGTATAAAAACTTTTCCTTAAAAATTGAGCATAGTCCACACTACTTACGCAATGAAACCTGCTTTACTCACTAGCGTTAAGCTGCTTATTTTATAGTACAGTTAATTTATCTTTTGATACATCTATTCCTGCAACCGGGGGCTCAATGTATACTCACCCTTATGTTTTATTCGGGCTTTAAGCCCAACTTCCGGTTAGAGGCGGCCAAGCTCCCCGTCGAGCTTTAAGCCCAAGGAGCGTCACGGCCTACACCTCAGTCAGATCTGTATTACTCAGATCTGACTAATATGTTTTATATAAGGAGTCAGTTCTTTTTCTCCATCTTATTAGTTTCTCATCATGTAACTTCTTTTGGCCTTTTTAGTTGCTTGTGCTAAATTCTAAGTAGTTGCATCATCATACATACATTTTTAATTCTTCTCTTCCTGCGTCTAAATCAAAAGAAGCAGGAAATGGGGCTAACTTGTCCGCCTAATCCCGCCCTTGGGCGGGTTCTTATACCGCTGAAAGGTGGACTAATGCCCCGTTTTATTTCTGGAGCAATTCTCTAAAGAAGTACGTATGGTATCCTAAGACTAGGGTAGATAAGGAAGTTATTGACTTACTTATGAAGCCTTTAGATCTTAACGCTGTAGAAGTAGTAGACTTCAACTACTATGATAGCGGTTAAGGACATCTATCCTAAAGTGGCGGAGAAGCTTAAGGATCTTTATACCGACGCTGTAAAAGAGTCACATAAGAATTTAGTTATACCAGGTCTAGAGGTTAAGAAATTAATCATTGTCTTTGATGTGAGCGGTTCAACGGAGAAATTATATCCTTAGTTGATGACAATGGTATCGCCTTTCGCACCTTTAGTAAAAGATTTGATACTCTTTAGCGAAAGCTGTTATCACGAGGCTCCTAAAAAGTTATTCAGCGTGGACGAAACATTAGAAACGCTTAAACACGCCCCTTGGAAAGGGACTAACGTCAGAGGCGCACTAGCTGAAGCTAGAAAGTCTGCAGATAAGGAAGACATAATAATGATCGTAACTGACAAGCAGGAGAACGTTGACGTTGATAAAGAGGTAATAAACTGCACATTGTTGTGAATCCTAAGCCATATCCTTCTCACATGCCTTTTAATACTCAGTGCGTATTTGTGCCTGCAAATAATGCTGAGTCTCTTGCCTCTGCCTATAGGCTAACGCAGATACTTAACTTGAACCCGACGAAAAACTTTATAACAAGTATTTTCCAGACAAAGAATAGCTTCCTCATTTGTCCTCTATGAGAAGCTGCATAACGCATTAGCCTTTCTTTTCCTAAAGTTTTAATCCACTCAGTTATAACTTCCCTAACTTCGTTCTTAGAGCCTAAAGGATTCTGCCCATTAGGGATTAAGCTCCTTAACTTGAGTATCTGTTAAGGAGGAAAAGTTGAGAGCAATTCAATGTCCTTGAGCAGGAAGGCTCCCATGAGTACTTGATACCTACTTCTCTTGCATCCCAAATTATATTCCTCATACCTTCTTTATCTTGATTATACATTACCTTTTGCAAAACTCTACTGTATTCTAACACTTCTTTGCCCTTCATATAAAAATGGCTAGTAACTGTCCCGGTGTATACTACTGCGAGGTACTGTAGAGGAAGGGAAATTGTTGATATCTCTGGAGGAATTACGCCTTCTGCCCTCATCAGAGTAAAGTTCTTTGCAAACTCTTCAAGCCACTCATGCATTATACTTTATTCATAAAATTATATCTTTTTTAGAGACATGAGCGTAACTACAATTGCTGTTTTATTCATCCAATAGTCTTATATTCTTAACTATATGATCTAAAATATGTTGAGGGTCAACCGGAGGTCGAGCTAATACCCCTTGCTTATCCGCCTTTACCATGATATGAATCCTATTAGCGGTAGGCCTAGATGGAATCATAAATGTATAATTGATCTTTTTCTTTCTGTCCCATAAATCATATGTTGTTCCTTCTATATCTTTAATAAGATTTAAATTAAATTCAATTAAAGACTCACCAATTTTAACATTCTCTGTAGATTCGTAAGGATATAAGAATACCACATAATTATCTTCAGCTTTTTTCTGAAAAATATGGAAATGACCAGTTAGCGGAATAAAAAACTCAGGTATTCCAAGTAATCTATGTATATAATCCTTGTATTTTATTGTCTCATTGTTCCACACTTGTCCTCACCAACAGGTTTGAAGTTGTTATTAAAAGAATTCCATCAAATATAAGTGCAGGGTATACGGGCGGTATTACAGGTAAGGGTCCACCTATTATAGGAAGGGGTATAAGTCTAGTAACTATTAACAATATTGTATTCCACAGAAATAATAAAAAGAACGGCAAAAGTAATCTTCTTGTAAAGGTGATTATTTCGTAAGCAGCGAAAATATAAAGTGCAGCATTAAATCCAAAATATTCTGTAATTATTGCTAAAATTAATGCAGCATGACCTACAACATGAGAAGCTACAACTGCGACCTGGTAACCTACAAATAAATGTAATCCAGCCCACGATAATGCAATTATTCCAGCTATAAATCTTACTACTTTCTCACTAACCATACTTATTTCTAAGCATATTACTCTATATAAACTTTTTTTCCAGTTTTAACTTACTGACATCTTATTTATTACATCCAAATTTTTAAGATATCTTATAGTAAATTCATTGTAAGTCTCAATGTCTAGGCTGAAAACCTTTTTCACGTTAATAGAAATCTTTTTATTTTAATCTATTTATGACAAACTTTCGTCGATAAGTAACGCTCTCCCAAGCCGAAGCCAGTAAAAGGGTGAGGAATATAATATAGATGTGAAGCTCAATTGAGTTTACTCTAAGGAGTCCCATGATCGCGCATGAAGTCTAAGCCCCTATATTCGATCATGAGTGAAATGAAAGGGTATGGACAAACGGAATAAATCTTTAATTAAGCAATCCACCTCTTGATCCAGCTTTCTATTTATTATAAATCACAACTTCTTACTAGATATTAAAATTGCTTTAGAAACATATTCCTTATAAAGTATGCTATTGTTGTCGGCAACAGTTTTCGATAAACCGTAAAGTTAGGGGTAAACGTAACATTCTGCGTATTTCTTTCAAGACTTAGATTGATTGTTAAATATTATTACTCCGGCGTTAACAGAACTCTTTAAGATCTCCTCCATGAACATATTCTTTATCTTTTGCGGATCATCTTTAAAATGAAAATTGTATTTGATTTTCCAATTTTATTTAAGGCGATCAATTTCAGCCTTTTAACTTCGCTTATCTTTTTGATCAATACTATAGCTAATACGAAAACCTCATATCGTAAGATTCGTCAATAAAAACGTGATATTCATTCATTAAATAATAACATCTGGAAAAATTTAAAAGCCTTTAATCCCCCTCGGGCCTACCCTCGCGGGTCATTTAGGCTTTTCATAGGGAAATCCTTAATTAATTATTACTCTGAAGGAATAAAAAAGGTTATTGGATTGTGGAAATTTGTGGAGATGTTGAAAACTCAGCTGATAGACGTTGATGAGGTTTCTGAGTCTTATACCTCCTCTATCAACCCATTTAACGGTGAGAAGTTGAGGAAGAGAAAGCAGGTAGTGGAGAAGGTTATCAAGGTTTTTAACCCCCATCTGATGACGGGCACTGCTCACGAGGGTGGGGGTATTAGAGTTTTCAAGGTGAACGCTAGGTACCTGGAGAGTGGTGAAGTTCTTTTGGAGAGGGATTCTATTGCTCCCCTTAACATTGCAAGAAAGGTGGATGGGAGGGTATTAGTGTTTCCATCGACTAGCCCCAATGGGTAACTGTGTATGATCCCTTAGCCCGTGGTGGAATTAAAAGTAAGGAAAAGTTAAGCCACGGGTAAACACATAGCTAAGTTTCAATTTTCTCTATTAAATTCTTGATCGTAATTTGTGATCTTTTATTTTGAATTAGCTATTATATAGCTAGAGAAGTGGAAGTGTTTAGCTTCTAGCCTTTAGTTTCCTGCAAGGAAACTTGTTTAAAGATAATAACTATAATAAGACATTCAAAAGTCTTAGAATATAATTTCAAATTCATCTACCAATAATTAATATGGTATTTAAGGATAAGAAAGTTAATGTATAAAATTTTACTCCATCTATCTCTTATATAGACGATAATTTAAAATCCTAGAGAAATCTATGATGAAAGTCCGTCCCCCCTGAATTCGTGAAGAACCCGCGAAGGACTGACTTAAATCATGTATCGCCTTAAAGTGCTAGGCTATAGCATTGCTAGTGATCGCGGGAAAAGCTAAGTTTATTTATGTATGGTATGAAACTAACCTATGAGAAGGCTTGATCTTGAAGATGTAATAAAAGGAAAAGGAAATTATGTAGACGATATTCCGTTCTCAGGCTATTACGGAGTATTCGTAAGGAGTCAATATCCTCACGCAACCTTAAGGAAAGTTGATGTAGATGGTGCAAGGAGGAAAGGTGCATTAGTATTAACCGCCGAGGATCTATTATCATTACCTAACCTTAAAGGGAAGGAAGAACAAGAAGGAAGCTCATCGATTTCTTCCCTATTAGCTTTTAAAAAGGTAAGATACGTGGGTGAACCCATAGCTTTGGTAATAGCAAAAGACCCTTATGAGGCAACAGACCTCGCTGAGGAAGTTTCCGTAGATTACGAACCTTTACCTCCAGTGAGTAACGTAGATGAAGCGCTTAAGAATGACGTTCTAGTATTTGATGAAGTAGGAACTAATGAGGTTTATAAGAAAGCTTTTGAGTACGGAAAAATGCCTAAAGGCGACGAAGAACTAGAAGTCTCTCTATATTGGAGTAGGTCTTCAGGTAACCCTATAGAAACCTTCGGAGTAATTTCAATTCCTCAAGGTGATGAAGTTACAATAATATCAAACGTTCAAGCACCTCAATTTCAGAGTAATGAAATCTCCAAGTACTTTAAGGTAAAAGTAGTCCCGACAAGGCACGGAGGAAGTTTCGGTTCCAAGTTCTCCGTAACTAGATATGCTATAGTCTTAGGACTTGCCTCCCTTAAATTCAACATCCCTATTAAGTGGATAGAAACTAGAAGTGAGCACTTAATGGCCTCAAACAGCTCCGGTCCGGAAAGGAAGTTCAGAATAAAGGCTTACTTTAAGAGAGACGGAACAGTCACCGGCCTTGACTTTAAGATCTGGGAAGATATAGGAGCTTCACTTTATAATGGGCAAGCTTTCAAACCTACCGGAATTCTAGCAGGGCCATATAAAGTGAAGAACATAAGGTACGACGTTAGCTTGGTTGCAACTAATAAGAACCCTCCAGGAGCGTTTAGAGGAGCAGGAACTCCTCCTCATACTTGGGCTTTAGAAAGGGTAATGGATTTCATTGCAGATGAGCTTAAAATGGAAAGACACGAGGTGAGAAGGAAGAATTTAATAGACTCCTTCCCTTATGACGCTCCTTATGCTCATTACGATTCCGGTAATCCTAGAAATTTACTTGAACTTGCGCTATCTAGAAAGGACTTGTGGAATTTGAGGGAAAAAGGTTACGGAGTAGGTTTAGCTTGTTCTACTGATCCGAGCACACCCTCTGGACAAGAGGGGGTAAAACTATCAATAAAGAAGGGTAAAGTAATACTCGGCATAGGCTATGGACCCGAAGGACAAGGTAATGAACACGTTGGAAAGTTGTTAGTATCTAGGCTTTTAGGAATTCCTCCAGAGGCTGTTGAAGTTGAGCTTTTTGACAGTAACGAATCTCCTTCGAGCTTCGGTCCTGGAGGAAGCAGGATGGCCGTATTCTTAGCTGGGGCAATCAAAGGTGCAGTCGAAGAGTTGGTTAGTAAGCTGAAGAGAAAATATAATGCAGAATATAAGGACGGCTTCCTGATAAGAGGCGAGGAGAAAATTCCTATAACTTCCTTACAGGAAGAAGTTTCTTACGTCTATTCTCAACATGGGAAGACAAGGTTTATTGCCTATCCTTTCGCTTGTGACATTGCTGTAGTTAAGGTTGATGAGGAGACGGGGTTAATTAAGCCGGTGAAGTTGGTAGTTTACCTAGATCCCGGCACACCTCTAGACGAGGAAGTAGTTAAGGAGCAGGTAATAGGAGGTTCTGCAATGGGAGTTTCTGTTGCTCTTTACGAAAGTTACGTTTACGAGAACGGGCAGTTGTTGACTTTAAGCCTCTCTGACTATGGATTGCCTACAGCTGACCAAATGCCGGAGTTCGAGGTAAACCTAGTTCCTACTCCGTCTCCTTATACTCCTTTCGGTGAAAAGGGGATAGGAGAGATCCCTGTAGGAGTAGCTGCGGCAGCAGTTACAAGCGCAGTTGAGGACGCAATAAAGAGGAGGATAACTAAAGTTCCGATAAGAGAGGCGTTAAAATAAATCGTGAACGATATTTATTCAAAATAAATTATTTTCCTCACTAAATTATTTCTATGTATAGGTTAAAACAATATTGTGTCAGATTACCTTTAATGTTACCTATCTCATGTGTCATTAGGTGAATATTTTAGCTTTATGTGGAATTATGTCATTTTCCAAGCTATCATTCTAAAAGTTTTACTGCACTATGGCAAATAAAAACATGTTCTCCTAAGTGAGGTTTGATTATAGAACACTAATAAGATATTATTTGTTAATTATAAGTATTTTTAATAGATATCTAAAAAATTACGGTTTAATTTGAATAGACCTAAATGCTATATAAAATAACAATAGGAACTATTCTAATAATAGTTTATGTAAGGAAAAGGCAAAGGTAATACTTCAGATTTTTTTAAATTATTTTTCACTTTTTCTCTGACATTTTATTCACAAGCATTGAATATTGTCTCATTACTTCTTTCCCTTTTTCAGTTATTTCTATGAAAGTTCTAGGACCTACAGCTGTAAACTTTTTACTCATTTTTATATATCCTTCCTCCTCCAGCACCTGTAGGTGAGTGTAAAGAGAGCTTTTTGGAATATTAAGGATCTTTAATAATTGAGAGAAATTTATTGATTCTAAACCGTATAAAGCCAGGAGAATTCCCAACCTAACTGAGTTGTTTAATGATGGGTCACTAAGTATGTCCATTAACTTCTTTAAATCATCACTCACCTTCAATTACCTCCATGAAAGATGCATAAGCCGCATAAATCCAAGATAAAGCGTATGGAACCCACATTATCTCTAGGAGCGGTATTTTCAACGTAACACAAACCCCTATGCTTATAATTTCTGCAATGAAAGTTATCACAGCTAGCAAGTCATAATAGTGAAAATCGAGGAATGACTTTGTGAAGTCGTAATAAGCAAAAAGGGAGTAAACAATTCCAAAAATTGAGCCTGCTAACGTTAAGTAAGGATAGTTAAAATCTAAACCAACGATTATCATTGCCGTTGGGATCGACCATAATGCAGTAATGACGGAATATTTGCCTTTTCCACGTCTTTTAATCCCATTAACTCTTTCGACCGTTTTTGAAAAATCTAAAAAAATTTTAAAATTATAATATAAATATCCAGAAAGGGCTATTGGGTAGTTAAGGAAGGGATATCTAGTGTTAATAAGGAATAATGCAAAGAGAACTAATGGAAAAGTAGACCAAAGTAGGTAATATTTGGCAATTGTTAGCCTAAATTCTCCCTTAATTATTTTTTCTGCAATTTCTTTAGATTCCTTTATTAAGTCTCTCTCCATCCTCATTCCTCCACTAAATTATACAGCCTTTCTAAATTACCTATTGCGTCCATCTTATATCCTTTATCTCCCCTAACCAACGACACTTTCCTCCCGTTAATTTCTAAGGTAAGCAAAGCTGAAGGATCTTCTCCCATAACTACTGAGGAGGATAATAAATCGCTAACAGTTACTGGCCCAAATACTTTTCCTTCAAGTATAATGAAAGCCTTATAATCGCTGAACTGCTTTGCAATATCAACTTCGTGAGTCACTATTATTCCCTCCTTACCGTATTCTTTTAACCAATTTACTACAATTTTCCTCTTTGCAACATCTACGTTCTCGAATGGTTCATCAATTAGAATTACCTTGGGATCTGTAGCTAAGGCGATGAGAGTCCTAACTATGACTCCCTGCCCTGCTGAAAGTTGGTAAATCCTCTTATTCGTTTTTATTCCTAACTTCTCAAGTTCTGCTTTTACGTTAATCTTTAATCCTTTCACTTCGTCGTAAATCTCTATTACGTCATCTATTGTCAGCCCTATAGAAAAAGCCTGAGGTAAATTAGTTGCAACTGCATTATAGTTCTTGATGTTCCTAACTTCCATTCCGTCAATCCTTATGCTTCCATTGTACGGAATGATTCCTGCAATAGCACTAAGTAACGTTGATTTGCCGGAGCCGTTAGGGCCTAGAAGTAACACTTTCTCTCCGTCTACCTTCATGTTCACTCCTTTTATTACTTCCTTATCGTAATATACGTGAACGTCTTTGAGTTCTATCACGCTATCCTCGCCTCCTCAAGACTTTTGTAATATAACCTCCTGAAGAGTAACATTGACGCGAACGAAAGGATTATAGACCAACCTATCAGTGAAATTGTTGCATAATACACGTTTAGAGTTGGCCCCTTAAAGTCGTTAAAGTTCAGCGGAATGCTCTTTGTAAAGAAGCTCTGCATTCCTAGAACTTGTATTGAAAGAAATGGGCTATAGTAGACTAAGTTACCCAAGTTTATGTTCATATAAGAAAAACCGAAGAGGTAAGCCAATATGATGGGAATAAAAGAGATGGCATTGCTCAGCTTCCTTGAAGTAACTACTGTAAGCTCCTCTAAAAATAAGGATAAAGGTAAATAAAATACTCCGGAAAGTATTGCGTCGAGGAAGAATAAGCCCCAGTTCTTGGGAGCTATCGTTTCTCCAAAATGATAGGAAAAGAGCGAAATTACTCCTAAGCCCATTATTACGCTTACAACTGTAGTTGTTACTAGCATTGTGAAGTAAAGGGAAAATAGATAGTACTTAGGAGTTAATTTTGAAAACCTTGTAAAATATGATAAACTACCGGACTGATAATATATCATCATTGCTATGGAAGTTGCAAATGAAGAAGTCGCTAACAACGCTATTATGCCGTACCAACTTGCAGTGTAGTAAACTGCTGATGAGTTAGTAACGCTTGCTGACTCAATGAAAGCCCCCATTGCTATCCAGAAGAACATGAAAGCTATTCCCCAACCTAAGGCATAGGGATTAGTCAATAACCTTTTTGTGAAGATTAAAGGCAACTTCATGTGTTTCTATATTTACTGTCTGCCTTTTATAATGGGAAGAAAGTTCGTGGTTTTGAACTACTGAATATCATATATTATTCTTTTAATTTTATTTTTTATCAAGAGGAAGAGAGAATCATCAGATTTTTCTATATATCTCCAATAAATTGAGGCGAAATAATCTGCAACTTGTAAGCAAGCTTCGCTCATTATTTTTACCCTACAAGGTTTGTTAAAATACTTGGATGCCTCGTATTTCAATTTATTTTCTAACTCCCTTCTTTTTCTTTCATTATTTAGAAAATCGTCAATTATTATTTCTAGGACTTTTTCGTCATCGGGGAAAACGTTTCTTAAAAGGTTAAAAAGCAAAATTCCCTCGTCTGTTTTAATTCCTGCCTTTTCTAACACGTAAATTGTTGCTTTCAGTTCCATTTTTGATATATAACTGATAAAGGTTCTCCTTACTTCTTGTGAATCATCGATAAAATGGAACTTCTTGACTCTCGCAGCCTTTAAAGCTTCCTCAAGGTATTTTCTGCAATCTGAGTAAACTGTAACTCCTGCTAAAACAAAGTATTTACTGCCCTTACCTAGATCTCCAGCGTCATCTATGACTATCATGAATAAAATAACTGATGATAATAAAAATAATAAAACTTGGGGATCATTGTCGCCTGGCATCCACCAGACAACTCCCCCTTCATTCTAGCATGATTTGGGGATCATTGTCGCCTGGCATCCACCAGACAACTCCCCCCACATCTTCAATAAAATATTATCACGAGAGGTATTAAAGTTATAACGTCACTTCGTTTGCAAAAAGGAAAAAAGATTGGCCCCTTCCAGGGAGGACTACTCTAGTTTCCTAAGCTTTAGCTATTGCTTCCCAATCTTCCTTACTTAATTTCCACCCTATTGCTCCGGCGTTCTCTTCTAAATGCTTTATATTACTTGCCTTAACTATGGGAATCATAACGTCAATGGATATGTACCAATTTAAAGCAACTTGAATTGGCGTTTTATTGTATTTTCTAGCAATTTCGTTTAGTATCTTAATTTCTGATATTCTTCCTTTTTCCAACGGTGTATAGGAAAAATAAGCAATCCCGTTCTTTTTCGCATACTCCAGAGTATCTTCATCGCTCCTATCCAATAAGCTGTAATGGTTTTCAATTGCAGTTACCTCGTACTTCTTAAGGCATTCGTTGGCCTTTTGTATCCCCTCAGATTTAAAATTGCTCAAACCAATGAACTTTACGATTCCGTCTTCCACAAGTTTTTCAAATGCACTCATAGTTTCACATATTGGTACCGAGGAAGAAGGCCAGTGAAGTAAGTAAAGGTCTATGAAAGTTCCTAGCCTTGAACTACTTGCCTTTGCTGACTTTATTACGTCATCGTACTTTGCGTGGTTTGGCCAAACTTTAGTTATAATAAAAATGTCGTCCCTTTTGAAGTCCTTTATCGCTTTGCCAACTAATTCTTCTGCATGACCTCCGCCGTACATTTCTGCAGTGTCAATAG
>Ga0208549_100212_pt1 | contig 28175 bp, 30 predicted proteins | sample BED_host_MetaG_FD_187135 | JGI IMG/M metagenome (GOLD analysis project Ga0208549, IMG submission 187135) | Hot spring microbial mat communities from Yellowstone National Park, Wyoming, USA - BED_host_MetaG (SPAdes) (version 2) | ecosystem: Environmental > Aquatic > Thermal springs > Hot (42-90C)... | reverse complement strand
CGCTACCCTTGGGTTCCACCTCGACCTTGGGCTTCTCAAATACGACCTTGAGGAACGCTTTTCCCTCCTTGATCACTGACCTTGCTTCCCTCGTCTTCCACGAGGGGTAGTCCCTGACGTTCCTGGGGAGGTAGGGAGAGGCACTGAGGATGTACTCCAACGGGATGAGCATGGGGCTATCTCAAGGGTCTTGGGGTACCCCTAGGTACGGTGTTCACGTAGGTCGAGTGTAAAGGTGAGAGGAGGTTCGACAAGTTGGTCGAGCTTTGGGACAACGCTAAGGGGCTAGTAGACGGGAAGGTCGTCGACGAGATGCGGACCTACTTGTTCAGCAAAGCCAGAGCTTTCTACAGGTTGCTCTTCACTTGCTTCACCTGCGCTGGGTTTTCACGTTCTGTTCTCCGCAATAGGGACGAGAGGGTCTTCAAGTATATATGAAGCTACCTACCGCGAGGAGGTAGGTGGGTCAGTGACGATCACAGCGTGTATCTCTAGTTGAGGGATCACACGGTATTCTCCCCAGTGAACCCCAACGAGTCCGTGCACTCCTCGCTGAGGAGCAGGCTTACCAGGTTCAAGAGGGCGATCAAGGCTTTAAACAGGAGTTTAGACATGACCAAGTCTGAGTAGCGTTGATCCTTTGGGAGAGAGCTGAGATCAACATTTGTAGTTGATGATGTCAATTTCGACACGCCGCCCGATGCACATTTTGCTAAAAAGAGCCTCATCTTAAGGAGAGGACTTGTTCCTTTGCTCTCAGCTCTTCCCGAACCTCTCAGTCTCCTTCATCAACTCCTCTATGGCCCTCTTCACCTCATCCACCGACGCCTCATCCTCTAGAGTGGTGACGTCCCCCACGTTACCTCCTATTGCCACAGCCTTCACTACTCTCCTCATGATCTTCCCTGATCTGGTCTTGGGCAACTTAGTCACGAAGTAAACGTCCTTGATCACTGCTATGGGACCCACCATGTCCCTCGCCCACGCCTTCAGTTGCTCCGCTAACTCGCGGCTAGGAACGTTGTGGGATTTGAGAGTGACGAAAGCCACTGGTACTTCGCCTCTGATCTCGTCCGGGATCCCCACTACCGCAGCCTCGGCCACTGCAGGATGTTTTATGAGTGCTGACTCGAGTTCATAGGTGCCTAGCCTGTGACCAGCGACCTTGATCACCTCATCCGCTCTTCCTAGCACCCATATGTAATCGTCCTGGTCCCTTACTGCGTAGTCGCCTGTATAGAAGTAGCCGGGGAATCTGGACCAATAGACCTTAACATACCTTTCGGGGTCGCCTTGGATCGTTAGGGGCATACCGGGCCAGGGCTTCCTCAACACTAGATAGCCCCTGGTTCCTGTAGGTGCAGGTTTGCCCTCGTCATCAACTACCTCTGCATCCACTCCAAGGATCGGCATTCCATTCGTCCCAGGCTTCATGGGGATCATATAGAGGCCTGGAGTGTGGCTGATCAGTATTCCCCCGGTCTCAGTCATCCACCAAGTGCTACCGAAGGGTATATCACCGAAGAGAGACCTGAACCAGTTGAAGGCTGCTGGATTTATGGGCTCGCCCACCGAATGCACTAACCTCACCGAGGAGAGGTCTCTCCCCTTATATGCTTTCTCACCATACCTCATGAAGGACCTAATGGCAGTGGGAGAAGTGTAGAGGATCGTCACACCGTGCCTCTCGATGATGGAAGCCCATCTGTCCGGTGAGGGGAAGTCTAGGGCACCCTCGTAGATCACGGTGGTCGCCCCTTCGATTAAGGGGCCGAAGACTATGTAGGAGTGACCCGTGACCCACCCTATGTCTGCTGTACACCAATATACATCTTTATCCGTTAAGTCAAAAACCCAGTTCATAGTTGAGTGAAGCAGAGTGGCATAGCCCCCATTGTCGTGGACAATCCCCTTCGGCTTCCCTGTGGTGCCTGAGGTGTAAAGCACATATAGGGGATCCTCAGACTTAACTTTAACAGGATCTACCTGCGCTCTCAGGGGGACTTCCCTCATGACGTCAGCGAAGTATCTATCCCTACCCTCCTTCATGTTGGCTCCCTTTCCTAACCTCTCAACCACGATTACGTCCTTCACGTTATTGGACTTCTCTAAGGCCTTGTCCACAATGCCCTTTAGGTCTATTACCTTACCTCTCCTCACACCTCCATCTGCAGTCACGAGAAGTCTGGGTGCAAAGTCATTTATCCTGTCGACTAAAGCCTCAGCGCTGAAACCCGAGAAGACTACGGAGAAAGGACTTCCCAGTCTGGCTAATGCTAGCATGAAGAAGGGTAGCTCCGGGATCATAGGTAGGTAGATCAGCACTCTACTCTGCTTATCGATCCCATAGACCTCCCTCAATGTGTAAGCTATCCTGTTCACTTCCCTATGCAGCTCAGCGTATGTGATCATCCTCCTCTCCTTAGGCCTCTCCCCCTCCGTAGCTTCCCCCTCCCATATTATGGCCACTTTATTCCTCCTCCAACTGTTGGCATGTCTGTCGACTGAGAGGTAAGAGATGTTAAGTTCCCCTCCCACGAACCACTTATAGAAAGGCGGGTTGGAGTCGTCTAACGCTTTGTTCCAAGGTTTGAACCACTCCAATTCGGAGGCTATTCCTTCCCAGAACCTTACGTAATTGTCCACAGAGGCTCTGTGGATTTCCTTGTAAGATTGTGGGCTGATCACTCTCAAAGACTTGGGGATCAGCTTCTCGTCAAATGGAAGAGTCCAGTTTACGGACACGTCGCATCATTACACTTTAACATATATGGTATTTAAAACTTTAAAATAAATAGGTCAAGTCCCTCACTCTTTTGAATGGCTAACAGGTATTTACCCATAACGTAACTTATCCTCACTCTTAATTCCGCTGCGGCACCCCTCCTGAGGGATCACGCACCCCCACCCCCCCAACTCCTTGGGGCCGGGGGAATGCACTACCCCCCCTCCCCCATCCACCTTTCGTCACCCCTAGGACCTCCTGGGCAGAACCCTTCATCGGTTTGGAGGTCATCAACGGGAAATCCCTGGTGATGCTATACAAACGTAACTCACACCAAGGACATTTAGAAGTGATTAACAGAACTAATCGTTGCGCAAAACGTCATGGTCTCTCATTAGCCCCTCTTATGTCCCCCATCTGACGGGGGTCTACCTAGTCCGAAGGATCACCCACACTGATTACTGACCTCCTCCACGCCCTGAAGGGTCCCAGGCTTGTTCAGGCGGTGCGAGTTCTGTAAGGTAACCCCTTTAATGACGCATTCCCTGAGGACCCCCCTTCAGGTATTTCTCCGGGTCCCTCTCGAATTCAGTTTTACAATCCTCACAACAGAAGTAATAGATCTTACCCTTATACATAGTCTTGAACCGCGTTCGTGTGTCCACCTCCATTCCACAAACAGGATCTTTTGCCTTGCTTACTTTCTCCATAGCAGTTACTTTACTCTCCTCATTTATTAATTTGCAGCCTAGTGGAAGCCTAGTGGACGTGAAGTAATCGATAGGTTGTAGTTTGAAGACTAGAGCCTGAATAGGATCTCAGGGTAACTAAGCGTGGATCGTTAGGGATTTGTGCTTCATAGGATTTCATAGTTTGATATCAATCCTCAGTCCTTAGGCTTCACCGAAGTCGCGGGAAAACCCGTTCACCCTCCTCCGCCCCCTTAGCGGGGTAACCCCAACGGAGTATCTCTATCCGGTGGGGAAACCCGCACATTTTCAGTTCACCGTCACACCTCGTCGGGATACCTTCGCCCCATTTGGTGTAATTGTATTTATGTCTTCTAACAAATAATATAGACTTTACGGTTTATCGGAAACTGTTTTCAACAACGAAGTTAATAGTGGACACTTGAAAACTCACTTCCTCTCCACAAACTCACGTCTCCCTATGGGAAGGGAGTAGACATAGTAGTAGATCATTGAGAGGAGTATGGCCGCATCGTATGGAAGGGGGCTAACCCTGACCGCAAGGGCCGAGATCGCCAATGAGGTGTAAATCCACCTCCAAGTCCTGGAAGATTTGAGAGCGCCGTAGACAGCTATGACGAGAGTGAGAGCCATGGATAATTCTGACCAATGACTTACGTGTAACGCTGTTATGGGAAACGCAGTTATTCCTACTAGGGGATAAAGCTCGTCCTGATTCCTCCCCTTCAGATAGAGCATGATGTAAAGGGACAACATCTCAGACATCATGGGGTAGAAGAACCAGTAGCTATTAACTGAAGTGTAGAATGCACCGTAAGGAGTGGAGAAAGGACCTACCCCGAATTGGGCTATTCCGAAAGTGGATCCCATTAGGACCTCGTTGGACACTAAGAGGAGGGAGACCAGGTAATAGTCTGATTTGCTCATATTCAGACTCCTCACTATGGAGTGGGCGGAGTAGAGGAAGTATCCTAAGAGGGCAGTCATGGTCCCCATGTTGAGGCCCACTGCTACAGCGAGGGTGAGAGACGATGGCTGTGCGAGGTAGATGGAAGCGCCTAAGAGCATGGTCAGCATCATGAGGAGGCCAAAGTAAGAGAAGAACAGACCCACATGAGTTCTGATACTCTCCACTAAGTAGATCAGGGCCACTATGGAAGCGACCATTGCAGAGGCAAAGGCTATTAATACTCCTATTCCGAGGTCCATATGCATACGAGGTTATCATTCGTATAATAGATTTTTGTTGATTTTTACCTCAACGGAGTTTATGGGAGCGGAAGAACCTCTATAGGACTATCCCCTTTACGGAAAGTCCTTATCCATGATCCCAAACACGTGTCGATCAGGGTCACTGACTGGGGAGGTAACTATAACATTTTTACGTAACTTTCAAAGACTATTAGTTAATTTCAAATATTGCCTCGAGGCGTTCCCTTCGACCAGCCCCAAGGAGTTGAGGGTGACCCTGTGTGATCCCTCAAGAGGGGCATAGCGGCGGAATTGGAAGCGGGTGAAAGTAGGAAAGTCACGCCACGGTAAACACAACTATCGTCTCCCTTCCATACGACTGATCCCCTAATCTCTAGATCCGGACCCATGTGGGAGGTCCTGCTCCACCACTCACCAAGTAAGGGTGTGAACCCAGGGCATGAAACACGAACAGCCTTGGCCCCTTCAGGGTGGAGGTCAATCCTTTTAGATCCTCATCACTCGAGAGTATAGTTTCCAGAGCGCAAAAATTGAGGCAGCAGCTGGAAGCCAAAGGATTACCTGAAAGGGTAAAGACAGATTGATCTCTGAAGCCTCGAACAGAGCTGCCACAAGAAGCTCAAAGGCTATGAATAACCAGATCAAGGTTAGCTTACGTAATTTAGAGATTAAGCTCCCCTCTGTCATTAGGAAGTTCAGCGAACCAGCCGCCGCTATCGCATAGGCCGGGAGCTCAAGCCACGAGTGAGGTAGAGCCAAAAGTCCCAAGAACGCCTCTAGCCCCTTTCCTTGGGAGATCACGGAGAGGACGTAAGCCGTGGAACCCATGGAGAACAGGAAAACGGCAACGCCTAGAGCTGGTACAAGGTCTAACGTGGCTACCACTAAATTATGGGAGAAGATCGCTAAAACCTCAAGCGGAAAGGGCTGGGACACTATACTGCTCCTAAGAGTCATGAAGCTATTCAGGATCAATTGAGACTTGAAGTTAATAGATGATATAGAGCCGAACATTATCAACTCAATCGCTAGGAAAAACAAGAACAACCTAGTGAGTCTCGACATGAACTGATCTCTGAGTGCTCCAACAAAAACTTTCGGTTAGATCCGCATCTGAAAGGGTTGGTTTACAAACTGACGAAGGCCTCTCCCTTCACGGTTAGACCCAAAATCACTCTTCTAAAAATGGAGTTGATGGTATCGGCATTAGCTACAAATCATGGGGTTGGGGCGTTCCCCTTGAGAGTGTAACGTTATTCACCCCTTGTAACGTTCTCGCTGGGGGAAACTTCGCAGCCTAGTGCCCACACTATCGACACACTCTACCCTGGCATACGGGAGGACGGATCTAAACTGTTTCGCTTCAATCCTGACCTATTTTCGAGGAGGTGATTTTGGGTCTACCGTTTATGGCGGGGAGGAAAGTCGGCTCATGGACCGCATCCCCAAGTTAGATCCAAGGGAATTAGAGACCCGCGATTCGAAATCAAAGTGATCAATTCTCATAGATTTAGGAAATTCCCTATGGAAGAGCCTTTGACTGGGTATGGTAGGTTGGACATCCCCCTAACCCCCTATGATCTTTCAACCAACACCTCGCTTCAAGGCTTTCCCTCCCTGAATGATCACTTCCCCCTGCACTGGTTCAGTTGAGGTCAATATGATCTTAACTCCCTTAACTTCAGCTAGAACTAAGTAGTACGACTCCTCAAGGCCCTCTGGGGTTACGTTGAGCTTCCACGTCTCTACTACTACTCCACTTTCCGGGTCGAACTCCTTCAGATCCCTAGAGCCACATCGTGGGCATAGAGCCCTCCTCTCCGATCCTATGAATCCACAAGAGCACGAGATCAAGGCTCATCACCTAGTATTAACACTGTGGAGCAGTTCCCGAAACCAGCCATACTCAACGTCAGCCCAGTCCTAGCCCCCTTAACCTGTCTCTGCCCTGCTTCCCCCCTTATCTGTAGGAATGCCTCCACCACTTGAGCTACGCCGCTGGCGCCTATGGGGTGGCCTTTGGAGTTAAGGCCTCCACTGGGGTTTATGGGCTTCTCACCACCAAGTTCCGTAATACCCTCCATCACACCCCTCCACCCCTCACCCCTCTTGAAGAATCCGATCTCCTCCGATTGCACTATCTCGAGTATGGTTGCCATATCGTGGAGTTCAGCGAAGTCCACTCGGTCTACCTTTGCCTCCCTCTTGGCTATGGCAGTGGCTTCTCTAACTGATGGTATGGCAGTGAGTTCCTGCCTCTCGGTGACATATGAGGTGTCGGAACTCATTCCCACACCTTTGATGTAAACTGGTTTATCTGTGAAACTCTCAGCTTCCTGGTCGTCCACTATCAGGAGGGAAGCTGCCCCATCGCTTATTGGAGTGTACTCATAGAGTCTAAGTGGCTCTGCTATTACGGGCGAGGAGAGGACCTCTTCCAAGCTCACTCTCTTCTGAATGTGGGCGAAGGGGTTCAGGGCGCCATTGAAGTGGTTCTTCACCGCTACCTGAGCTATGGACTCCCTAGAGGCCTCGTATTTCTTCATGTAGAGTTTAGCCATCAGTGCAGCGAGGGAAGGAAGGGAAGCTGCTCTCTCCCCCTCAGGGAGCAAGCTCGAGATCACTTTGGTGACCTGCCTCGTGTTCCTCTCCGACATCTTCTCTACCCCTATGATCAGGATCCTCTTGAACCGCCTCACCATGAAGTTTGCCACAGCTATCGCGGTCCCTCCGCTCCCGCTCGTATTATCGACCCGGAAGGAGGGCACATTGTCCATGCTTAGGTAAGTGGTGACTAGGTTGTTGAGTCCAGAGGTCCCGTTGAACTCCCCTGAGTAGCTGTTGGACACTATTACCAAGTCGATTTCATGGGCAAACTTACTCACTATGTCCAAGGAGGCCTCAGCAGCCAATTCCAGAACTCCTTCCTTTCTCTTACCGAACTTTGTGAGACCTGCTGCGACTACTGCAGGCATCCTGAGGTTTAAAGCGGATCGGTTTTTAAGTCATAGTTCCCAAGCAGTGAATGAAGAAAGACACTAGCGTGGAACCTGGTCTTCCAGGATCCTTGCTCACTTAAGCTGACTTCTCTCCGCCCTGGAAGGGTTCCCTCCCAGGGCGGTTCGTCGTTTCCACCGTGGATTCGGGTTCACGTCCCTCACTTGGTAGGCAGTGGGCCAGAGGCCTCCCACCTGAGCCAGGATCCCGAGGAAGGGGATCCCTCATGTGACGGAGGCGATGTTAGTTGCCCCTCCCACAGTCCCGCTTCTTAAACTGAGCTGGGGAGGAGTCCAGCTCCAAGGAGTCCCATGATCCATCCATCGAGGGTGATCGAGGGCCGAGTCTCCACGTCTGATCGCTATTGGCTACGAGCATTCTAAATGTAGAGTGAAAGCATAGGGACGGACCGGAACTAGATTCGGTCCCTCTTCTAGTCAGGGTGGCAGGAAGCAATATATTTCGGTCCCTTAGAGTTTTAGAGGCAGTGAGACTTTGAAGCTCTATGAATATGAGGGGAAGCAGCTTTTCTCCTCTTTCGGAATCCCCGTTCCGCATGGTAAATTAGCTACGGAGCCCATAAAGTGGGATGGAAAGGCTGTGGTTAAGGCCCAGCTATTGGAGGGTGGAAGGGGAAAGAGAGGTTTAGTGAGGATCACAGACGACGTTTACGGCACCATAGTCGAGATGAAGAGGCAGGGTATAGGGAAGTTCCTAGTGGAGGAGTTCGTTCCCCATGATAGGGAGGTCTACCTCTCGGTGATGATTGATAGGGATCAGAGGGACCCGATCGTCGTCGCCTCCCCTGAAGGGGGGATAGACGTGGAGAGCGCCAAGGACGTCAAGGTATTCAAGATACCCTTGGAGAGAGGAGTCAGGCCCTATGACGTAGTGAAGATAGAGAAATACCTCAATGTCAAGGGGTTAGGGGATGTGATCAAGGGGTTATACAGGATCTTAGTTGAGGCTGAAGCTGAATTAGTCGAGATAAACCCCTTGGCGATAACTGACAAGGGGCCAATGGCCTTAGACTCTAAAGTCATTCTGGAGGACAATGCCCTCTTTCGGCACGAAGACCTCCTCAAGTCCTTCAATAGGGAGTATAAGCAAGAGCCTTACGTGGAGCTAGAGGGCGATGTTGGGATCATAGGGAACGGCGCGGGGCTCACCATGGCTACCATGGATATGGTGAAACTACTGGGAGGGAACCCAGCGGATTTCTTGGATGTAGGAGGGGGAGCCAATAGGGAGGCCGTTAAGGGCGCCCTCCTAGCCATAGGCAAGAACCCTAAAGTGAAGAAGGTAGTGATAAACATTTACGGAGGGATCACCAGGTGCGACGAAGTGGCGTTGGGCATAGTGGAGGCCATGAAGGAGGTCAGAAAGCCTATCTTCGTCAGGTTAGTGGGGACTAACGAGGAGGAGGGAAGGAAGATCCTAAGGGACAACGGTGTTAAGGTATACGATCAGGCACTTCAGGCTATAGGTGATGCTATACGCTTGTGAACAGGAACACCAAGGTCATTGTCCAGGGAATAACGGGGAGAGAGGGGTCCTTCCACGCCAAGAGGATGCTCTCCTACGGAACTAAAGTAGTGGGAGGGGTCACTCCAGGCAAGGGAGGGACTGAAGTTGAGGGGATCCCGGTTTACGATACTGTGGAGGAGGCGGTGAAGGAGACAGGCGCCGAGGCGAGTGTGGTCTTCGTCCCCGCCAGGTTCGCAGTTGATGCGATTTATGAAGCCGTGGACGCGGGTTTGAAGCTGGTGGTGGTCATAACCGAGCACATCCCTGTCATGGACACATTGAGGGCAGTGAAGTATGCTAACGCTAAGGGAACGAGGATCATAGGCCCTAACTGCCCAGGAGTCATAGTGCCAGGCGAAACCCTTTTGGGAATACTCCCTCCGCGGGCCTTTAATAGGGGGAATGTGGGCATCGTTTCTAGGTCTGGGACCTTAACCTATGAGGTGGGGGAGATGCTGAAGGATTTGGGCAACTCCACCGTAGTGGGGGTTGGTGGAGACCCCGTAATAGGTACAGATCCTACGGAAGTGGTCAAGATGTTCGAGGCTGATCCAGAAACGGAGCAGATAGTGGTAATAGGTGAAATAGGTGGGACTTCTGAGGAGAGGATAGCTGAGATGGTGAAGAAGGGAGAGATCAGGAAGAGGATAGTGGCCTACATTGCTGGCATGACAGCTCCCAGGGAGAAGAGGATGGGGCACGCAGGGGCAGTGGTTTACATGGGCAAAGGAAGTTATGAGAGCAAGATCAGGGCTTTCAAGGACGCTGGCATAAGGGTGGCCTCCACTCCCTACGAGATAAAGGACCTTTTGAAGTGATCACCGCTGATCCTCCTCGGTCACTCTGATCAACCTAGGCCTCTGAACTCTGATGTATCGAATAAGAAGCAGAGTGTCTATAACCATGGTGAGGAGCATTGGAAACAAACTAGGGATCACCCCTACTCCGCTAACCGAGGCCAGACTATTGGACAAGCCGTAACTAGTTATGTAAGCGTCGAAACTCATGCAAGCCCTCCTGAAATCCTCCTTTAGACTCACTAGCCTGGACAATCCCATTCCTATTAACATACCTGAGACTATGGCGGGCGAAGTAAGGGCAGCGTAGCGAATGACGTAGGAGGAGAAGATACCGAGCTTGAGGTAGACTAGGAAAGCAGTCAAGCTCTCAGCAGTCCTCAGGAGGGCTATAGCGAACTTGAAGTGGTCCTTACTGAGGCCTTGGTTGTTTATCAGGATCGCCAAGGGAGGCCCGCTTATAGTGGAAATCCCATAGAGGACACCCACAGGGAAAACGATGAGGGAACCAAATTTCCTCCAGTTACTTAATTCAACAGGTTTTCTCAGACCGTAGGCCTGCATTAAGATCAGAGGGAGCAGCGTCAGGTAAACTACGAGTTTCAACGAACTGCCTGAAAATGACAGGCTCAGGAAGTAGCCTCCTAACACTGATCCCCCTACTATTCCGGGTAAGCCGGAGAGGGCGAACGATACAGCCCCCTTATCTATCTTCACTCTTTTATAATTATAAAATAAATTAAACATATTTTGAAAAATCTCCACGAAGTTCAATATGGGTGAAACCTGTCTCGGGGTGTACCTCACCAGGAGGAGAGGGTTCGCAGTGGCGGAGAAACCGTAAGCAAATCCACCTACGGGTATTGAGGCTAAAAGGAAGGTCAAAGAGAGGAAGAGTGGATCGAGTTCCTGCATTTCACCACCGACTTAATTGCGATAACTCCTGTTTAAAAGATTGAAGAAATATGCAATTATCGCATCAATTAGATTTATTGTATACAAGATTAAAAACAACGAGTGTACTCCCTTGGGCTCTCTGATTAGATCACCCTTGGATATATTGATAACCCCTTTAGGGCTGAGAGGAAAGTAGTTACCAGGCTAGGTGAACTCGCTCAATGGAATACGATGGATATGGGATTGAATTTCGACGACCTAGTCTTTACCCCTTAAGATTTATTTCCCACTTCGCGGAAGAGTGTTTAGATGCTCACTTCACTGAGAAACGATTTAAGGCTAATCCTGCTGATCCTCATTATACTCCTCCTTCTGTCCCTCATACAACCGCTTTTCCTGATCGGCACTATTCCTTTGGCCCTACTCTATCATAAGCCCGGAATTCCTTTCCTACTCCTTTTGTTCCCGTTATGGATTTTAGGTTCACCGTTTTTCTTTTATGCCGTAATAGCCATAGTGAGCTTACTGTCTACATACTTGCTTTATGGGTTAGCGACAAGAAAGTGAAAGGAATGCCAGAGTCAGCTTTACGCGAGCTGAACTGACAAAGTTGGGGTTTCAGGACCCTCTTCAAGCCCATACCTGATCTGCTGCTTTAAGAGAGGCCAGATAATACTAGACCATAAATATTTAAACCTAGGCAGAGCAGTTTATACATAGGGGTGTGATATATGAGCAAGACGATACTAGTAAGAAAGCAGGACACTGAGGGTTACCTTCCCGTGGACGATGTGGAGATATCCCAGCTGCCCAAGGAGTACTAAGGATCGAGTATCCAAATGAGTGGAAATACCTAGAGAAGCTGAGGCGCACTTTCGAGGGCGTGCCCTATCATTATTAGGGATTTCTGGTACCAGGCTTTCCTACGGTTCTCTGTTAGGGGCCAGGCGAGATCGAAGGTTTCCCAGGTTCATGAGAATGGACTATAAAGATCAAAAGATCAGATATACTAAAACATCGATAAATTCGTAGTAGCTAAAGAATCCATAAATCTCGAGGTAGGCCGAGCGCATTAAGTCGCTTAAAGCCTAAAAGATCTTTCTGTCCCAAAAAAGCATCGAAGTTCAGTTATTACACCCAGGAATGAAACCTAAGACTCCACATCTTTCATCTAAATCAATTTAAATAGATTTTTATAAAAGAAGTAAGTATAATAACTTATAAAGCGTTCCATCACTTGAACGCCCCTTTAAAGAAATACTTAATATCGAGTTCCCCTAGTAATACTACACGTAATGGGCTGAAGATTTTTATGGGAGGGAGGGTGGGTGGGAAATGTGAAACGTGAGGCTTTTCTGTTACTAGTTTTCGACGCTATACTGTCAGTGATCGTAAGCAGTACTTTCGCCCTAGTTTTGCCCTTGATCTTGGCCAGTTTCATCAAGGAACAGCTAAAGAAATACAATAGAACTGCCCTTAAAAAGTATAGACCTAATATACCGTGGGCTCATCCTCTCTCATGGTCCTGTGTAAGATCGAGGAAGCACTCACCCAGAGGGGGGCAAACAACAGGATCAGGATAATGAGGCTCCTCAGCAATAGGGCGATGACTGCCATCGAGATATCCAGGGAGCTAAAACTCAACTACACCACCGTGAGGTATCATTTGGACATCCTAGAGAGGCTCAAGCTAGTATCAAGGGAGAGGGGATCGAGGGTAAAATTCTATAAGTTGACCAAGAACGGGGAGATATTATTGAGTGGGCTGGGAGAAGCGCGTGAGAACCTAAAAGCGTTCGAGAGTATTTGGGGAAATAGAAACTGAGATAACTACATTGAAACTAATGTCCCAAGAGATCTGAAACTGTTTTTAGGCTCGGTGCAAAAAAGAACCTAGGTATGGCAGCACACGTAGTAGTTCCAGTAATTATAATAATAGTTGTAATTGTAATCCTCATATTAACTGGTTATATATATAACCCAATAGTAGATGCACCCTCCTTAGCTCTGGTGGGCTTCTTAAGCTACAGAACCGTATACGTAATCGTGAAGACAAGGAAGAGGAACTTCTTCAGTTATACGGGGAAAGTAGGGGAAGCCAAGGAGGACATAAAGAAGGGTGAGGAGGGGTATGTAATGGTGGAGGGTGAGATGTGGAAGGCTATTCCATTAGAGGACGTGACGAAAGGGGACAAAGTGGTGGTGGTGAAGATGGAGGGTCTGAAGTTGGTGGTGAAGAGACAAGTGAGGAATGAAGAGAGGATACAGTAAAGGAAAGAGAGAATACTCAATTACTGGAGTAGCCGAGTTGGCGGACAGCTCTGATCGTTTTAGGCCGTTACAAAATGGTGAAAGCCTCCCCCCTTCTAGGGGAGGGGACGACGATTTAAATACCTTTTTCAGGAGATCTATTAATGAAGATGATAGCGACGCCCCTCCCCAGCTTGGTTCAGGAAACGGGACTGCGGGAGGGACGACCAACGTCGCATTTACTCTCCATTGTGGAACCAAGGGTTATGGATGGAGGTTCCCACGACTCGATCCCTCAAGTAGGTTGCGCCTCTGATCCGCTGCCCACCAAGTGAGGGATGTAACCCCTCACGGTGGGAACCGTGAACCGCCCTGGAACCCTTCCAGAGCGGGGAGGAAGTCAGATTACCTGATCAAGTTTTTATGAAAGTTTTCTTCCCCCATACTGTGAACGCGATCGGGCTCGCGGCAGATTTCATGAGCGTCCTCGTTCTGACCTTGATATCTCTCCAAGTTAGAGCGGAGAGCAGACTTTTCTCAATAAAGGGAGACTTCGAGTCCACCGCTTCAGTCATAGTTCCAGTCAGGGGCATCGATCCTGAGCTTGAGGAGAACTTACGCTCCCTGCTCTCTCAGGACTACCCATATGGCTATGAGGCTATCTTCGTGGTTGACCAGGACGATGTGGAAACCGCGAACTTCCTCAAGGGAAAGGGGTTTAACACTGTATTAGCCGACTTCGAGTGCAGTACGTGCAGCGGCAAAGTCAAGGCCCAGCTCTCAGGACTCAAACACGCAAAGGGAGAGGTGGTAGTTTTCGCGGACTCCGACACCAGGTTCAGGAGGGATTGGCTCAGGGAGATGGTGAGACCTTTGAGTCATTACACCGCTTCTACAACCTTTTCCTGGCCTTCTCCACTTAAGTTAAGCCTTCAGAACCTGATAAGGGCAGGATTCTGGACCTTAGGCTTCGAGTCTCAGGCAATAGGAGGTACTTTCCTTTGGGGTGGGTCCATGGCCTTCAGACGGGAGTTCTTGACCGAGGACGTGGTGAGAGAGTTAGCTAATAACTGGTGCGATGATTGCACCCTCACGAGGCTGGTTAAGCAGAGAGGAGGGAGTATAGCCTTCAACCTCAGGGCTATGCCCCTCAATGTCTACGACGAGCGATCCCTGTGCAGGTGGATGACCAGGCAAGTGATCACCATATGGAGGCACTCGCCTAGAGGAGCTAAGGCCTTTATAGTCGTCATTACATCGATATTGGGAATTCTAATCTTGGGTGTGATCTCCCATTCTCTCTTCCCTTTACTCATTCCTCTGGCGTGGATCGCGAAGAATTTCCTAAGGTCCAGGGAAATGGGGACTCTATCGATCCTACCGTCACTCCTCTCCATAGTGGGTGCGATCGCGGGTTACGTGACCCTCATCTCCTCCAGGAACAAGAGGGTCATACAGTGGAGGGATAAGGTCTACCTCACTTAATTTCCCAACTCGACCTAGGCCGAGTTCTCCCCACATTGAGTGAGTGGATTAGGGGGGAGTGAATAGGACATTGTGTGGGATTTAATGGTGTGAAAAGTTTAAATCCTAATTTCAAGTAATATCTGATATGGCCACATTCGTGGTTATCTCTAACTTAACCGATAAAGGGGCTTCCACTATAGCTGAGAAGCCTGAGAGGATAAAGTCGGTGAACGAGGAGTTGGCCAAGGTGGGGGCAAAGGTTAAGGATCAGTATGCGGTTTTCGGCGACATCGATTTCATTACAGTCGTGGAGGTGGAGGACGTAGAGAAATTCCTTAAGGCTATAATAGAGCTGAACAGCAGAGGCACTGTGAGGACCAAGTCCTATTTAGCAATTCCAGTTGACAGGGTAATAGAGGTCGTAAAGTCCTCTCCCTCCATAGGACACCGACGTTGAGCAGACACGGAACGTGGAGGGATCAGTGAGTGCGGAATAGGAAATTAAAAAACTCCCGTGTACTCTACTAACCTGAAAATGCACCCTTACGTCAGGGAGAGGTTGGGGCTCAACTACGAAATGGTGGATAAGTACTTAGTCATGAGACTAAGGAAGTATATCTCAGATGCGGGCGCTAGAGGTGGCGTGATCGGCTTAAGCGGGGGAGTGGACTCTGCGTTGACAGCTAGGTTATTGACCAAGGCCACGGACAACTTCTTCATCTTGGTCATGCCCTCTAAGTCCACTCCCAAGAAGGACGTAGAGGACGCCATGGAGTTGATCAGGGAATTCAAGGGGGAGAACAGGTACGCTTACTTCGAAATAGATGAGCTGGTGGACAAGTTCTCCTCACTGGCAAAAACGGAGGACAAGAGGGTGATAGGTAACGTTAAAGCCAGGGTCAGAATGGTGGCCCTCTATACCTTCGCTCAGAGGCTAGGATACTTAGTGGTGGGGACTGGGGATAAGAGTGAGCTCATGTTGGGCTACTTCACCAAATATGGTGATGGAGGTGTGGACGTGCTTCCCATAGGTGATCTCTACAAGACGCAGGTGAGGGAAATGGCGAAGTGGGAGGGATTACCAGAGTCTATTTACTCTAAGCCCAGCTCCCCTGCACTTTGGGAAGGTCAAACAGCCGAATCTGAATTGGGAATTCGATATGAGGACGTTGACTCAGTACTTTACTTGGCCTTCGACGAGATGAGGAGCGAGGAGCAGATCCTCAGCCTTACAGGTCTCCCCTCCCCAGTGGTGAGAAGGGTCATATCCTTAGTTAAGGCCTCCCAGCACAAAAGGATGCCACCGGAGATCTTCAGGTTGAGCGGTAGGGCTATAAACTCGGACTGGAGGTACCCGAGGCATTGGTCTTGAGGGTCGAACTCGCCCAAATAGAGGTTAAGGTGGGTAGGGTAGAGGAGAACCTTAAGAAGCACTTGGAGATCTTAGAGACCACGTCAGCAGACTGCGTAGTGTTCCCCGAACTGTCCCTCACCGGTTACATCCTGAAGGACTTGATATATGAGACCTTCAAGGAGGTGGAGGAGGCAGTGAGTAGAGTGGCAGAGACCTCTAGGTGCGCCGTCTTGGGAGGGATAAAGGAAATTTCGCCTGGTATCCTAAGGAATTCGGCCGCAGTGATCCTGAATGGACAAGTCAACTTCGTCCCAAAGTTCTACCTTCCCACCTATGGCTTATTTGAGGAGAGGAGGTACTTCCAGAGGGGTAACCCACTAAGGGACCTCAGGGTCTTCGATTTCAACGGCTTCAAATTCGGAGTCCTCATATGCGAGGACGCATGGCATCCAGAGCCCGTGGAGGCCTTAGCGAGGTTAGGAGCTGAGGCAGTATTCATACCATCAGCCTCACCCATGAGAAGGTTAGGGAAGTCCCTTGGGATAGAGGACCAGTGGACGTCCCTAATCAAGGCTCACTCCCTCATGAACGGCGTTTGGATCGTGTTCTCCAACCTGGTGGGACCTCAAGACGAGGAGTTCTTCTGGGGTGGGTCCATGGTCTCCTCACCTTTAGGTGAGATAAGGGCTAAAGGGAAGATCATGGAGGAGGACAGGGTGGTCGCGGAAATAGATGTAGAGGATGTTAGGAGGTCGAGGTTCTTCAGTAGCTACAGGGATCACGTTAGGGAGTTCCACCAACTACTCTCCGAACTGGATTAATGAGAAGCTTGGTAGGAATCCCTATTTCTTTGATTAAACCCTCAGGTGGTGTCGACGATACTCCTCCCTAGCTAGATCCAGGGCCAAGGGACTGGGGAAGAGCCATCTTGCTCTCTCTCGTTAATGAAGAGCTCCACTTCAACTATGGGATCTAGGGCAGTCCCACATCCAAGGATCGTGGTCTTCCTCGTCTGCTCACAGTGTGTGGCCTTCACTCTGCGTGAGCGGTCCCTCGGAGGGCGAAGGGGAAGTCAGAATCAGGACGAAAGAGTTACGCCATGGGTAAACACGAGCGATCACGCAGTTCACTCAATGTAGCCTCAGCTCATAAGAGTATCCATTCTAAATCATTCTCTAGACCTTGAACTTACGCCGCCCTCATGGAGGGGTCTTATGCCCCTTAAGCTCCGTTAAGACTCCCAGAGAGGATCTCCCAGGTCTCCACTTAACCTTATTAATCGAGTTTCAACTCTATGAGAACATGTCTTCCAGTTCCCTGACTCCTTCGGTGGTCTCTGGAGCACCTAGATCTATTTTGGGAGAGGGACCGTCTTGGGATGAGGAGAGTGGAACTCTTTACTGGGTTGACATTAAGGGAGGGAGAGTCCATTGGTGGAACCTCAGCAGTGGGACCTTCAGGACCCTAGACCTGAAGCAAACAGTGAGTTGTGTAGTGCCCACCAGAGTCAAAGGCAAGGTCATGGTCACACTGAAGCAATCCTTCGCAGTTTTAGATCTCAACTCCGGGTCCTTAAGTAAAGTCAAGGAGATAAGGGCGAGCGACAGGGTCAGGTTCAACGACGGTAAGTGCGATCCGAGGGGAAGGTTCTGGGCTGGAACCATGGATATGGAGGAGAGGGAGCCTCTGGGATCTCTCTACGTTTTGGGGAGCGATATGTCCTTGAGAGGTGTTGTGGAGAAAGTCACGGTGTCCAATGGTATTGGATGGTCTCCTGATCACAGTGAGATGTATTATATAGATAGCCCCACTAGGAGGATTATGGTTTTGGATTACGATGTTGATACAGGTCAGGTGAAGGACCGAGGCAGGAGGATAGACCTTTCGTCATATCCCGGAGTGCCGGACGGAATGACGGTGGACTCTGAGGGCAAACTATGGGTAGCTCTTTGGGGTGGTAATAGGGTACTTAGGATTGAACCCTCTGGTAGGGTGATCGGGGAGGTGAAAGTCCCAGCGCTTCACGTGACCTCCTGCGTCTTCGGTGGCGCCAGACTGAATACCCTTTTCATAACCACCGCCCAGGACGACGTTAATTCACCTGCTAAGACGGAGGGTCCAGACGGAAGGCTGTTCATGATTGACCTCGAAGTCCCTGGTGCCCCTACGTATCCCTTCTCAGGCCGAGTGGCTTGACCCCTCTGTCTAACTAGTTTCGCGTAGGTATCAAGCAGTGGCTAGTCCTACTGCTGAACTCTCCGCTGGAATAGGTTCACTAGGGCCTCAGAGAAGATCTTGGCGCACTCGTGGAAGTCCCTCTCGATCTTCTTCATTAACTCCTCGGCCTGAAGCGCTTTATACATATACCTGGGTCTACCATATTTACTTGAAGGGCTTCTCCCCCTATCTACGAACCCCACTGCTATTAACTTGTTCAAACTCCTGTTGACTGAGGCATTGCTCAGTTTCAGCTCCTTAGCTATGGAGTCCTCAGTGGTAGGACCTATTCGTATTAGTACCTTAAGTACCTCTACGTCGGTGTCCGAGAGATCGTAGCAGAACCGTATGGCATCCACAACTCCCACCTCCTTCCCGGAGGGGAGTTTCACCTTTTGCCTTCCGAATTCTACTACTGACATATGGGAAAGTCTACAGGGATACATAAAAATTTTGTGTATATATGAATTCTTGCTATATCAATAATGATATCGAATCCCCCATCTAAATTGACGATGAATCTGCTCTCCGGTGATCCTCTAAGGCAGTCCTTACAGAGGAGAGGGTTAAGGTGGCGGAAAGCTGCGCCAAGGGGATGGACAACCCCTGATTCAAACACCTCTCTAAATTCATTTTAGTTGCGTTAACGACGCCCTCCTGGCCCGATCCAGAGCCAAGGGACTGGGGGAGAGGTATTAGGCAACAGCATTCCTCCCCCCTTTCGCAAGATTGATCCAAACTCCCTCTTTCTGGATATTGACAAGTGGTGGTCCCTTACACCACCGCTCCCCAGATGAAGGATTTATCCACTCACGGTGAAACCACGAGCCCATGGAACCCTTCCAGATCAGGGAGTCGAGTTAGTCCGATCAAAGGTTTCCCTCACTCAGTAATGGTTTTGAGCTCAGGTTCCGAGAGGTTCCTGATGAAATTGCTTTACGTCACGAGAGACCAAGTGGCAGGCAAGGTGGGTTTGCTTCCCATAGGTAGTTTAGAGCAGCATGGTCCACATTTGCCCATGGGCACGGACTCCATTATAGCAGAGTGGGTCGCCCAATCTGTGGAAGCAAAATTCCCTGAATTGGTTTTGCTCTTCCCCACACTGTGCTACGGGTGCTCCTTGGAACATACCGGGTTCCCTTACGTTGGTGCGAACTACATCTCCATGATTAACTTTCTCTTAGATCTCCTGGAGTCCTCGTTTAAGTCGGGGTTAAAGGCAGTGATCCTGGTCAATGCTCATGGCGGAAATGAGTCGGTGTTGGACTTAATAGTGAGACAGCACAACTTCACAAGACAGGGTAAGGTATACCTCTTCAGCCTACTCAAGAGGAGAGCGATCAAGTTGAACGACCTCCACGCTGGTACAGTTGAGAGCTCGGAGATCAAGCTATTGGCACCTTGGGCTCTTAAGGAAGAGAAGGTGAATGAAGTTAAGGACTACTCGGTGAAGAGCGGTGTTTTCAGGACTGTGACAGTGAAGGAGGCGAACCCGTACGGGGTTCTGAACCCAGACGGACCGTTGATAATTGACCAGGAAATAGGAAAGAGGGAGTTGGAGGCTGCGGTTGCGGAGCTGAGCGATCTGGTCATAAAGGTATCAGGACAGTCTGCCTAAGGTTTCGCTATGCGCCGAGAACGGTTACGAAGTGCTTAGCTGCACTTTGACTTCAGGACGGAAATAACGCGAATGCTATTGGCCTTAGGGATCATCCTATAAATCCCTGCCTTTAGCCTTCTCTAGCCTCGACGATCCTCTCCCATTCTTCACATGTCGAGCTTTACTATAAACCTTTAATCCAGCTGTAACCCCCCATGGGATCATTAAAAGTGCGCTCGCCGTGACTCAAGTATCCTTACCTGGAATTCAACTCCTGAAGCTCTTCCCCAGAGCTCCTGCTAGGGATATTACAAGTCCCAGTCCGTATTGAACGTCCTTATCTCTCAGTGCCCATGGTATGCCCAAGAGTCCCACTTCCTTTACGTTCGGTAGATTGTTCGCCCAGATGTCCAGGGCCTTAGATAGCCTCTGGATTACGACCGCAAATCTATCCATCATCTTCTGGTCAGATAGGAGGCTGAAGATCGCGTTAAGACTTCCAGTCCTCTGCATTTCCGCTACTTTGGAGAGGAGTGAGAGGAGTCCCTCCACGTCCAAGCTGCTCATTGCCCTGATCGCTCCCTCCGTGGAGAGCTTCTGCAGGACCGGGGAAAGGGAGTTCAACCCCTTGATCAGTCCCTCCACGTCCACTCCTTGAAGGGCAGTCAAAGTCCTCTCATCCGTCAGCTTCTGTATCAGAGGCCAAACCGCCTGGACCTTGCTGAGCTGTTCCACCCCGAAGGTTATGAGTGAACCCAAGAGGTCAGCCTTCTGCGCTGCGTCCACGAGGGCAGCCAACTGATCCACCAAGTTGAGCATGGTGTCGAGCTGCCCAGCCTTATCCAGTTTGACGGCCCAATCTGTGACTTTCCTCAACACCGAAATCCCATCATTCGCAGTTCCCAGCCACTCAGCTACCTGATCCTGATTCAGAGACTCAAAGGCTTTACGAACCCTCTCGTCTGAGATCTTGCTTAACAGGGGCTGTATTGCCCATAAGGAGTTGACTAGTCCCTCCACGTCCAAGCTGCTCATTGCCCTGATCGCTCCCTCCGTGGAGAGCTTCTGCAGGACCGGGGAAAGGGAGTTCAACCCCTTGATCAGTCCCTCCACGTCCACTCCTTGAAGGGCAGTCAAAGTCCTCTCATCCGTCAGCTTCTGTATCAGAGGCCAAACCGCCTGGACCTTGCTGAGCTGTTCCACCCCGAAGGTTATGAGTGAACCCAAGAGGTCAGCCTTCTGCGCTGCGTCCACGAGGGCAGCTAACTGACTCATGAGGTTCATGAGAGTGTCCAGGTCTCCCATCTTCTCCATTTCTGATAGCCTCGACATTAGCTTCTCAACTCCGCTCAAGGAGTCCAAAATCTTCCCTAGTTTCTTTAGGTTCTCAGGTATCAGTAACTTCTCCAGGGGATCCTCCAACTCTGACAACCCAAAAGCACCCGCTGCCCTTATCGAGTTAAGGATATTTAAGCTAAAGGAGTAGCGGTCAGGATGTTCTTCGATTAAGCTAAAGGTTAAGGCATTGGGCCCCCATTAATTCTCCTAGCTCTGAAGTCCACCTTCTCTGGCTGTGTTGTAGTTTGAGTTAGGCAGTGAAGTATGGCTAAGCATTGGAAGCACCCTTAATGGCGGGACGGAAGCAGTCTCGGCCTTTCAACCTGTTCTATAGACCTCATCCAATTCTGTTCAATGATATGGAAAAGCAGTGAAACTTAAGGAATTATTTTGTTGTATACATTTATATCTACCTTCACACATTTATATTTTTCGGTGGCCATTTGCAGGGTAAATATTTATTAATGGGATTTATAGTTAAGTAAGATTGGATAGCCATGCCTACTACCAAAGTAAAATTACCTGGAGGAAGAGAGGTGGAAATCCAGGAAGTGTTATCCTTCATATATAACGTGCCTAGAAGTGATATAGAGGTGTTAAACGTCCTCCAAGAGAGAGGGTCTCTCACTACGGATGAAATAGCGGAGTTACTAAAGACCACGAAGCCCTCCATAAGCAAGGCACTTAACAACTTGGTCAAAAAGGGGTTGATCACTAGGGAGAAGGAGAGGGACGTTTCTAGAAAGGGGAGGCCCACTTACATATACAAAGTGGACAGGAAGTTCTTGACCGAGAAGATCTTGAATGACTTGAAGACTCTGAACCAAGAGCTGGAGAACTGGGTTAAGGGAACACTCTCTAATTGATCCTCCATAAAGTCACATCATTTTTGGGATACACCTTTATAGGTTGAAGCGTTAGCATAACAGTTCTGTGCTCTTCGGCTCCATTGATATAGGTGTGCCCAAGGCTAAGTGTATTGCAGTACTAGGCATAAGGGGGTCAGGGAAGAGTAACACGGCTAAAGTCGTAGTGGAGAACCTGATCAGTTCAGGGGTTCCAGTCACGATCATTGATCCTGACGGTGAATATGTAGACGAAGTACTTAGGAGAGGTGGAGAGGTAGTGGATAAGTTCGATGACGATCCCGTGGAAGCTGCGATCTCAGATCACAGGGCTAACCGTTCTGTCGTGTTGAATCTGGGTGAGTGGAGCGAGGAGGTTTTCGACTACTCGATGCGCTACCTACAGTCCACCTGGGACGTCTCCAGGGTTTCACCTCGTTATAGGACTGTAGTCGTGGAGGAAGCCCACGAGTTCGTGCCTCAGGGCAGAGGCAATGCCCTATCTGAGGTCCTCATAAGGATGGGCCTCAGGGGCAGGAAGAGGGGATTGGGCCTGATGCTTATAAGTCAAAGGTCAGCTAAGGTTAACAAGGACATACTCACTCAGAGCGAGGTCTACTTCCTCCACAGGGTCATACACCCAGCTGACCTGAGGATTTATAAGGAAATAGTTCCCCTTCCCCCTAGGGAGGTAGACCGAGTCTTTCCGACACTCGCCACAGGGGAGGCGATAGTTTACTATGAGGGTAAAGTGGAGAGAGTTAGGTTAGAACTATTTGAGGAGGTGAACGGGAGAAAGGATATGGAGGTGGAGATTTAGTTCGAGGACCCTTATCAACATTGATAGCCCTTAGCTGCAACGGTCGAAGACCAGTGGATGAAATTGGGGAAAAGTATTTTTAATTCGGTAAAGACGCCTGCTTCATGAAACTCAAACCACTCGATTCACTCATATTAGCCATATCATTAGTGGTGCTGATCATAGGGGGAGTATTGATGGGAATGGCGCTCTCGACCGTTCACACTCAAGTCTCGACTTCCCACAGCTCCTCTTCGTCCTCAACAACTGTCTCCTCTTCAACGACCTCCTCTACTTCCACGAGCACTACCTCGTCACACGAAGCGTGGGGATAACGATTAAAGTCAAACGACCCCTAATTCCATAATCAGTTAGTCCACTTTAGGTAGCAAGCCAAGCGCTAGCGAGACTCCAGAGGCTCCTTGGCTAGTTTCTATGCTCCGCCCGCTCCACAGGCGCAGAATCCAAGCTCGTCTATTTCCACACCGCAAACGGGGCAGATCATGCCGCTGCTCCTGAACTCGGAGGCAGGCTTGCCGTATAATCTGAAATGGTAATCTGAAGCGCCTGAGAGTATTTCGGACACAGATATAGTCCCTTTCAGTCTACCTTGTCTGTCGACCACTGGTAGGGTCCTAACCCCACTCTCCGCAACCCTCTCAAGGACGTCCTCTATGGTCTCCTCCTCTTCTACCACCTCAGTGTTAGGCCTCATGTAGTCCTTCACCTTGGCCTTGTAATCCCTCTTAGCTACGGCCCTCACTATGTCCCTCTCCGATATAACCCCTACTAGCCTCATGGAACTGTCAACCACCGCTAGCGATCCTACACCCAGCGCTTCCATCAACGAGGCGGCTTCCTCAATTGTCCTGCCCTCCTCGATCAGCTTGACCGCGGGATCAGCGTACCTAGACACCTTATCTCTTAAGTTCAGATTTATCATACTAGGGTAAAGATTTGCATTGACAGTTTAAAAATTTTATACATACATTGAGAGACAGATCCCTGACTGATTTTCTCGTCAAGAAGGAAAGACGAGTACCTTCGATTTCTATACGGAGGATCACTCAAAGAAGAGGCTGAGTTGTGGTATCGTTAAGTATAGACCAATGAGATAGGAGGACTGAGACAGGCGTGGGCGTCGTTGAAGTTATCGAGATGACCTTATCATCTGCAGTTGAACGAACCCATCCTGGTTTTTCTCGTGAGTGAAGGCGCTATGGGTCGAGTTAAATGGACTCCTTAGCTGTATACAAAATTGAATTCCAATCGTGGAGGCTATAAAACCACAAACAATTTTTGACAGTTCAGCGAAGTCTCTCTATGAGAGCTGTCGAACTTTCCCAACACTATCAGGGGAAGATCCAGGTAATCCCTAAGGTTCCTATAAGGAGTTACGATGATTTCAGTGTCGTTTACACGCCGGGGGTGGCTGATGTGGTTAAGGAAATAGCCTCTGACGTCGAGAAGAGCTTCTCCTTAACCAGTAGGTGGAATACCATAGCCATAGTCACAGACGGGACTAGGGTGTTGGGATTAGGGAATGTGGGACCCGAGGCAGCCCTCCCAGTTATGGAGGGTAAGTCGCTACTGTTCAAGTATTTGGGCGGCGTCGACGCAGTTCCTCTGCCCTTGGCAACGAGGAACCAGGAGGACTTGGTTAAAGTAGTTCAAGCCCTAGAACCCTCCTTCGGCGGGATCAACCTTGAGGATATAGAGAGTCCCAAGTGTTTTTACCTATTAGAGGAACTCCAGCGTAAGCTCAAGATCCCGGTCTGGCATGACGATCAGCAAGGAACGGCTGGCGCTGCCTTAGCTGCTCTCATTAACGCCATGGACCTCACTGGAAAGACCAAGGAGGAGAGCAAGGTGGTCCTATACGGAGCCGGGGCAGCCAACATAGCTACCGCCAGGTTACTGATCAGCTACGGTTTTCCCGCTGGTAACCTGATCCTGGTGGATAGGGAGGGACCCCTCTACTCTGAGAGGAGGGATCTGGACTCCATGATGTTTAAGCATAGGTGGAAGTACGAGCTCGCAATTAAGACCAACTCCTCTGGAGCTAGAACTCTAGACGAGGCGTTCAAGGGGGCTGACGTCCTGATCGCTGCCTCCTCACCAGGACCTGGTGTAATACCGAAGAGGTTCATTTCAATGATGAGGAGGCCCATAGTCTTTGCCTTGGCCAATCCTACCCCAGAGATCATGCCTCAGGAGGCTAAGGAGGCTGGAGCTGAGGTGATCGCCACGGGTAGGAGCGACTTCCCTAATCAGGTCAACAATTCCCTCATATTCCCCGCGGTCTTCAGAGGTGTCCTAGACAGCAAAGCGTCCAAGGTGGACGACTCCATGGTAATAGAGGCCTCCTCAACTCTAGCAGCTTATGCTAGGGCTAAGGGATTGAGCAGGGACTACATCATTCCCAGGATGGACGAGTGGGAGGTTTACTACGAGGTAGCAGCTGCTGTGGCCCACAAAGCGGTGGAGCTGGGCTACGCCAGGTTCAAGGCTAGTAAGGAGGAGTTCAGGAGGGTAGCTAAGGAAAGAATAATAGCCGCAAGGAAGGTGATCAGCGAGGTGAACTCGGTTGTTGATTAGGAGGGTTAAGGAGGAAGATCTGGACTACTTGGCCTCTATGTTCTCTAGAATGTACTCCCTTAACGCAGAGTTTGATCCAATGCTCCAGGTGCCCGAGGATCTGGAGCAGAGGGTTAAGCAGTCCCTGTTGGAGGACATGAAGAACCCGGACTCCATGATAGTGGTGGCTGAGGATGAAGGTAAGGTAGTTGGAGGAGCTAGAGTCAAGGTGCAGAGGAGGAGGTTTTACGTGCCTGAGAGAGTGGCCATAATCGAGGAGATATACGTCATGCCAGCTTTCAGGAGGATGGGAGTAGGGAATGCAATCTTAAACTACGTGAGCGATGAGTTGAGGAAGGCTGGAATAAGCTCCATGACCGCGAGGTTCCCAGCTAAGAACATAATAGCTGTCTCCTTCTATAGGAAGAGGGACTTCAGGGAAATACACCACGAGTTCATTAAGAGGATAGAGTAATCCAACCTTCCGCCCCTGGGTGGTCCCCTTCAAGGCTCATCCTAGGCCCCGTCATGGATTCAGGATCACACGGGGTGAGCATCCACGCCTATAGACTAACTGGAAACTAAGGGGAGAAAGATCCCCCATTTAGCTCACAACTATTTCTAACAGTCAGGAGTTAATTGCCTGCTATGCAGCCCTTGAATAATGAGTATCGACTTAGGCTATTCTTCTCAGCTAAAGTCTGAATATGAGAGAGAGGTATCCTAGGTAAGGTATGGAGATCATGACGCCATCGAACTGGATTACAACACCCTGAACGTAGTTCTGTGGAATACCATATCCAGGCTCATAACCGCTGGTAGTGTCAGGCAGAGGGTTAGTGATCTTGTCCACTCCTTGCGTTACGTATGCCCTCTCATCCCCCAGATCGTAGACTCTGATCACCCTATGGATTATGTAGGTCCCATACTGGGGAGAATAGTATATCACCACGTTCCCCGTGCTCGCTAGGGAATCCTTGCTGTAGAAGGTGAGCGCTCCATTCTGGAAGACAGGATACATGGAGACGCCATCCACTGTGGCCAAGTTGAGTATTCCACTGAAAGCGGCTAGGTACACTAGGACTATGAGGAATATGAAGGCGAAGTCTCTCTTTCTCATACTAGCTGGTGAAGGCAACTTATTATTAAGCGTTTTTCTTTAAATGGAGGAATTCCCTCTAGCCTTAAGAGGCCTCGGGACCTCTCGACGCGAAGGATCAAGTAAGCATGATGGAAGAGAATCCAAAAGTTCCTTGACTAGGGGAGAGTTATGGGACAGATGATCTCCTTGATCAATAGTCAAGGAGACAGTGTAGCAGGTAAGTTGACCGACCTCTTGTCCGTTATTGAGCTAAGCGCCTTAAACAGTAACCTGAGCTGATGTGAGCAAACGCCATAGTATACCGATCCCTCGCAATCGCAGCTGCCCTTAATTGGATAGCGTTTAGTTAAATCGTAATAGACCTGAACGTGGTGCATGCCGCCTTTCGTGGAATCGACCAAGCCGCTTGTGGCCAGTATGCGGCCCCTTATGTCCACCCTGATCAGGATCACGTGATTTCCTTCTCTGACTGGTTTATGTTCCATGTTAGCGATCCAGCTTAAACCCCATGGGGTGTTGATCGACACTTTTCCACCGCGAGGACCTAATCCTTATTCATATTTATCTTCTCGAGGGGTTTGGGGCGTAAGACCCCTCCCTAGGGAAGGACAGCCCCCCAAATTTAAACGACATTTCCCTCAGGTACATTCCAATGAAAGTCACGGACGGGGTAAGAGTCATGAGCCGCCTGAGCGAGGGTCCGTGAGGTGCGCCTCTGCCCGCACGGGTGTCCGTCTGGGCTGGGACGGTTGAGCCCGTGGAGCCCTCCGGGGGCGAGGTGGGGCCTTGAAGCGGGAAGCCCCGTCCGTAACGGTGGACCCAAAATTCCCGTAGTTGAGCGTAATCGATTGCACTTAAGTACAGGAGTTTTTGGGTCCACCGTGAAGGGCGGGGTAGTTCACGGAAATGCCGCAATTAATAATTTATCTTATAAACTGACGAAAGCCTCGCCCTTCAGGGCATTGATGATGATTTAAATACTTCTTTTTTCTCGACTCGTTTTAAGGCTGGGAATGGCTGGGAGGAACGCGATCAGAGCTGCAGTTTCCATGAAGATCGTCCTCTCTGATCATTTCCACGAATTACCCAGGAGGACATTTCGGCTCATGTTGCCTTTAATTCCCCTCAACCTAGTTTAAAGACGATGAGAGAAGCAGAGAGGGAAGTCCTCAGGTCACTGATAATGATCTTCCTAGTGGTCTCCCTCGGTTATGTGGCGAGATACACAGCCGATCTCGACCTCAGGAATTACTTCAGATCCTCCATTGAGTATCTGACTTACATCAACGATCTCCTTAAAGCCATAGTAATCGGAATTAGCGGTTACTTTGTAGTTAGGATCGTCCTAGGTGAGATAGACAGGTACGTCTTCAGTGGACCACGTTCTAGGCTTCATGGTCTAAGACTCATCGTGGAGATATTCCTATATACGGTTGTTGTACTTGCCATCCTATTCTCCTTAGGGGTCAATATCACAGGAGCCGTAGTGGGTGGAACTGTGGGAGGCATAATCGTGGGCCTAGCTGTCCAAACCGTGACCTCAAACGTTCTTTCAGGTCTCCTAGCCACTTGGTCAGGAGCTGTAGAACCAGGAGAGGTACTTTCCCTCGTTTCCCCCATTTGGGGTTCTCCTAGAGTGTGTCCCACAATTTCACTTGCTTGTATAATATTTAAGGTGGGCGGTGGGTCTCCGTTTGTGAGCATCCATGACTTCCAAGCTACGGAGGCTCACCGCCCTGATCGTTGACGTCGTGTTCCCTC
>Ga0208549_100208_pt1 | contig 28506 bp, 27 predicted proteins | sample BED_host_MetaG_FD_187135 | JGI IMG/M metagenome (GOLD analysis project Ga0208549, IMG submission 187135) | Hot spring microbial mat communities from Yellowstone National Park, Wyoming, USA - BED_host_MetaG (SPAdes) (version 2) | ecosystem: Environmental > Aquatic > Thermal springs > Hot (42-90C)... | reverse complement strand
CAATTGATTCTCGATGATATGTCATTTATGTATGAGTAAATGGCTCTATAGCTTGGTATTACCAACACCTCTTTCTCTCCCTCTACATTAATTAGATTAACATACTTCAAGTAATCCTCCGATGCTATTATTACCGCTTTTCTATACGTTATTGTATTTTTTCTTCTCACGATTACATCGCTATTGATTTGCGGAACAGGGTAGACATCGCTCAACTCCAGGGGAACTATTCCAAGGACGCCATCAAATATGTAAACATCAACGCCGCACCTAACTATTCGCTCCAATAGGGGGGCAAGGGGTGATCTTATAATGGGTTTCTCGTTATATCCCAATAGTATTATGGCTATTTCCCCTGATTTCATGATCCCCTTCATTCTTTGCCTAAATAATATCGCTTCCGGTCTCTCCGCATCAATGTAATCGAATACCGCTATCTCGTGCGTATTCGCCTTGGTTTCGCTGCCCAACTTATCGATTAATCGCTTAAATGCATTGCTTCTTATAAGTTTATAAGCCCTATATAGATTTATGTTTTGCCTGGCCTTAGCCTCCACATAGTCCCAAAGGGATCCCTCAACTATTCTTTGCCTTATTTCCTGCAATTCATGTGAAATCACGTGAAGGTTATGAAGAGCCAATACTCTCTCCCGCTCATTTCTCGGCATTTCCCTAATCTCTTTCACTGTCTTCTGGCATTTGCCACATGCATATAATAAATAATCATCGCTTAACTCGCTTAGTCTCGCGGTTCTATCGGGTAATATTATTCGCTCATCCCGTGCAAATAATGCATACGATGCGGAATCAAACAAATCAATTCCAAGGAGGACGGCCAGCGGCATTATGAGGGGGTGCCCAGCGCCAAATAAATGAATGGGCTTACCTGGCGGCGTGTTTAGTTTAGCCGTAATTATCATTTTAATTATGCCAGATAATTCATATTCCTCAAGCAGCGTCGTTGGACTACCTATTGCGTATATATCGAAGCCGAGGCCCCCCATTATCCTGGATGAGTATGCCAGCAAGTCAAGATGGGTTCCTCCCTGGAGGGGCCCCACCCTTAGCATGCGGTGATTAGGATCCTCCTCATCTAGCTGCATCAGGGCTCGCCTAGCTCTTCTAATTGTCTCCTCCACCTCGGTGATGACTATATCCCGTGGGGTTCCCACGCTCGTGGGCAAGTCAAGGATGACCCCTATATCGGTTCCCAGCTGTACTTGGAAACTGATTATATCATCTGGATCCACATCTATATATCCATATTGAAGCAATTGATACGCGCCGGAATCCGTCATTATCGGCCCATCCCAATTAAAGAGTGAGTGCAGTCCTGTTTCAGCGGCTATCTCTCCATAATTCACCTTGACTAGGTATGCATTAGTTATGAAGTGATTGAATCCGGCCTCCTTAATCTCATCCAGATGCAGGGTTTGCTTTATTGGGTTAATGACTGGAAACATGGTTGGGGTCCTAATAACTCCGTGGGCAGTATGGATCAATCCAATGCGGGCCAAATCATCTTTATCTATTATCTCGAACATTTGCTCCTCCGGAGCGTTATGCCTGTTTCCTCTTTAGGTAATTATCGAAAAGCTCCTTTACGCGCTTAGCAGTTAATCCTGATCCCTCTATGCCGTTTTGAGTAACCCTAACGCCTTCCCCAACCTGGATAATGTTTGCTTCTTGTATGTATTTCACCATTCCTGGGAAATACTTATCCAACTCCTTGGCGAAATCAGCTAAATCCAAGTATTGCTCTATTAGGATAACCTCGCGCCAATTATTGAATGATATTAGGACCTTGCTTGCCTTCTCTCCCTTGTCATTCACCGCTTCGCTTAACACTATGTTTAAGTTATTATCCATCCCAGCTAAGGTTCCTCTATAGTGACCGGATTCAGTATTTACAATAACCTTCTTGCCAAGCATGGAGGCAACCTCCACTAGGAATCTCCTATTGCTCTCGGCGAGCGACATGAAAGCAAAGCGAAGCAATGCTTTTAAGTGCTTTGGTACATTGAAAATCATGTACTCTTATGAAACTGATCTAGATGTAACCAAGCTGGAGACGGAGGGGCAAGTAACCAGGTTATTCCTAGGCAGCGATGTAGTGATAGAGATACCTTCCCGCTTCTCGTCCGGCATAGGTAAAAAAGTTCATGTAAAGATATCCGAGGAAAAGGATGATCCAAGTAAATGGAGTATCTATATGTGGGGAATAGTTTATGCATCCAGTGATAACTCCTATAAGGCATCCGCCGGCGGCTTCATAATTAGCATAAATAATGCAAGCAACGTGCCGCAAGTCGGAACAAAATTATATATAGGAATTAAATATTGAAACTCTCTTTAATTATTTAATAATTATTTAATATATGTTTTTAATCGAAGCTGGGCGGATTCTCTCCGCCGGCGCCGCCTTCACCGCCCTTGCCGCTGGGGGTCTCTATCTTGCTTGCGGCTATTATCTCGTCTATCCTCATTATCATGGTCATGGCCTCCACGGCTGCCTTCATTGCCTGAACCTTAACTGAGAGCGGCTCAACTATGTTGCCCTCAGTCATATCAGTTACCTTGCCTGAGAATGCATTTACTCCATACTTCCACCCATCCTCTTTGCTCTCATGCACGTGCCTAAGCTCCGTAAGTATGTCTATGGCGTCCAAGCCAGCATTCTCTGCGAGGGTCTTTGGTATGGTCTCTATTGCTGAAGCAAAGCTCTCAACGGCATACTGCTCCCTTCCGCTTACCTTAGATGCGTATTGCCTGACAACCTTAGCCACCTCCATTTCTGCGGCTCCGCCGCCGGGCACTATGTATGGCTCCTCAATAACGTCGGAGACCACGCTTAATGCATCCACTAGGTTCCTCTCCGCCTCATCCACCAGCCTCTCGAATCCTCCCCTTATCAATATGCTGACTGCCTTAGGGTTCTTGCATTGCTCCACGAACACCATTTTCTCATCTCCAACCCTCTCTTCCTTCACTAGCCCAGCGTAGCCAAGATCATTCGGGGTTAAGTCCTCTATATTAGTGACTAGTTTTCCTCCGGTGGCCCTGACCAGCTTCTCTATATCGCTCCTCTTCACTCTCCTCACTGCCATTATGCCGGCCTTCGCTAGATAGTACTGCGCGATATCATCTATTCCCTTGGTGGTGAAAACCACATTTGCGCCGACAGCCTTCAACTTATCAACGTATGACTTAAGTATGTTCTCCTCCTCATCTAGGAATGTCTTTATTTGATCTGGGCTATTTATCCTTATTTCAGCATCTATCTCAGGCTTCTCCACCTCCAGCGGTGAATCGAGGAGAGCTATCTTTGCGTTCTCCACTTTCTTCGGCATTGATGCATGGACTACCTCCTTATCGATCACTATGCCATCTATTAATTGAGTATCAAAGAGGCTGCCTCCATGCTTCTTGACTATTTGAACATTATCGAGGTCGGCCACCCACTCATTTCCCCTTTGCTCTGCGACTTGTATCATTGCCTTAGCGGCCAACTCCGCGAAGTAATCCTTAACAGTCTCGCTTATTTTTCCATGCATTGATGTAGCGGCCACCTTCTTCAGTACCTCAATATCATCGCGTTTAACGGGTATGGCTATCTTCCTTAAGTGCTCTATACCTACATCGAGCGCTTTCTTATAGCCGGTTATTATCACCGTTGGATGAATGTTCTTGTCGATTAATTTCTCCGCTTCATCCAGTAACCCGCCTGTCAGTATCACCGATGTGGTGGTTCCATCCCCAACTTCATCGTCCTGCGTCTTCGATATCTCAACCAGTAATTTACCTATTGGGTGCTGCACATCCATCTCGTTTAGGATGGTTGCTCCATCATTAGTTATGGTTATGTCGCCTAGGCTATCTATTAACATTTTATCCATTCCCTTTGGACCCAGCGTTGACTTCATTACCTCTGTTATGGCCTTGGCCACCATTATGTTTACCCTGAGTGCTTCTTTTCCGAAGGCTCTTTGGGTTCCCTCCTTCAGCACTAGGACAGGTACTCCTCCTATTTGCGTTAAGTATGCTTGCGAGCTCATATTGTGCATGCCTTTAGATCGCTTCTATATAAACTTTTTCCAGATGATACTCAACGCTTTAAATGAGTGGCCGACGCGCTATGAATGGGCGCCTCATGGATGCCATAATATTAGCCTTTAACCATGGGAACGGGCCATACACGCGTGCATATCAACTAGCAAAATTAGTGAAGCAATACTTGGGAATAAATGTCCCCATAATAATTCCATGGATATACCCTAACCAAGATGAAATACTTTCCCAATTTGGTCGGGATTACTTGCTAAGCAGGGAGCTAGGCAATATATTAAGCCCCGCATTGTACTGGGGCGGTTCATTCATTGATTACGCGAAGAAATTGCCCCTTATTGGCGAAGATATAGAGAGGAAATTTATCGATGCATCAATGGGATCATTACGGGTCAGGGATATGAATGGCCGGGAACTCGACATTAGGGTTAATGATCCCATTTACATAAATGCCTATCCCGTGTTGCGGTTACCATCATATACGCTATCACTTCATGAACATGTGATACTGGGCAATTACGTTACTGATTTTGGAGAGGACATAGGCACGGATGTAATAAAGTGGTTTAGGAGAGTTGAATCAGGTATATTGACCTTTGTTTCAGCTCCAGCTGGAGCATGTGCCAAGGGATTGATTTTCTCCGACGCAATGGTAATACCGCCGGCCATCTATAAATATAGGCGTGATGTATATAAGTTCAGGGGAGTGAAAATACTTGGATCAGGGGTTTCTGGGGCCAATGCGGCTTTATCATCGATTAGCGGGAAGTCGAGGAGGAAGATAATGGTGACTAGGGGCGGCTTGGCCACGGTGTGGGAATCTTGGTTCCAGGAAATACCGGTGCTGATACCTAAACCGCGTCCAGGCGAGGATCCGGAGATAATATATAACGTTGAGGTATTCGAAAAATGGAAAATGGCTCACCTCATGAGTGGCGATTGGTTAAAGGATGTCGACATCGCCATTAAGTACGCTGCGGCGAGGACTTATAGGTTGATTCCGAGACCACTAGGCCTGGAATTAGCTGCAGCAGAGATAGTTAGGCACATTAGAAATCGCGGCACGCAATTAAGCAATAAGTATGAATGGCTCTGCAGAGAGTCGGCGGCTCATAATTAATCACATATAGTCACCGCATTGTCCTAAATGACCTCAACGGGCAATCCCCTAGTATCAACAATTGTTCGCGGCTCCGGCGTTGCCAGGATTATTTTGCTGCTCGGCAATTGCCTCATCATCAATACCAATGAACTAAAGTCAATGCACTTCATTGATGTTATCACAATTGTTCTTCTTCCCATTATTGCATTGGTAAATACGGCAATTTCCGGCGGATTCCAGTAAAGCCTCTCGACCTCATAAATATCGGGCTTAACCTTAATGCACCCATTTGGTCCAGCTAGGCATAGACTGCTTACTTGAATGGCACTCAATAATGCCAATGCCTTATCTATTCTCCTCACATCGCTTCCCTCGCTCATGCATTCGCTCCATTCCAGTATAGCGACTGTTCCATTCCCCCTCAACGATAGATCCCTGGGCGATTTAATGATCAATTGATTAAGGCGAGCGCTGGTTAACCAATGCATGTGAGTGGCCGGCTCGAGGTAATCATACGGCTTCAGAGACATGTAGGTTCCCTCCTCGGCTTCAGTTCCTTCAATGGATTGAGGCGGCTCTATTATTAATCGAGTCGGCAATGAATGCGTCCTAGTCACCTTAATCAACTTGAGCCTATCAATCATGGTCATCCTTATCGTAATGGGGTTCTCGATTGCACCAATCCATTTGCCTCGTATTCTCATCAATAATGCGTCATCCGTGTGCTTAATTACGGAGATGCTTAGGTGAGGGTCAACTTGAGCCTCAATGCTCGCTTCCTTACAGGGATGCCTTATGCTTACCTCAGCCTCTTCTCTCCATCGTATTCTATTATCGCTTATGTGAATTAGGGGGACCCGCGAGATGCATTGGGATAGATCCAAGTACGCATTAATTACATATAATGATAATCCAAGCACCGTGCCTGAGACCATGAATGCCTCCTTAATGAGGCCCAGGAAAAGAAGTAAATACATGGTGGATATCAATGCCAGAACCATGTATGATGCGTGAATCCTCATTTAAGTCTCCTCGAGAAGGGAGTCTCGGTTTCCTCAATTATCTTCCGGATCAAGTCCTTGGGGTTCCCTCTTATGGTGAATACCCTATGCGAGAGCACAAGCGGTGCAAGTAACTTAACGTCATCAATGCTCACCGCATCCTCATCATTTAATAAGGCCCATGCCCTGGATAGCTTGGCAAGCATCTGTATCGCCCGTGGACTCGCCCCTAACCTGATTGCTGGGTTCCTCCTCGTTGCTTCGCCTATCTCCACTATGTAATCCCTAACCTCATCGCTTATGGTCATCCTCTTAACCTGTGATTGAAGCATCTCTATGTCCTCTATCGATACTATTGATCGCACTACCCCCACATCAGAGTAATCTGAATCAATTAACTTGGTCTCCACCTCACGGGTGGGGTACTCCATCTCTATCTTTATCATGAATCTATCTAACTCCGCCTCCGGTAATGGGTATGTCCCCTCCATCTCCAATGGATCCTGAGTGGCTATAACCATAAATGGTTGAGGTAATGGGTAAGTCATGGAGCCAATCGTTACTTGCCGTTCCTGCATTGCCTCAAGTAGCGCTGCTTGAGTGCGTGGCGGTGCCCTATTTATCTCATCAACTAATATTATGCTGGCAAATATGGGTCCCGGCCTTGGCTCTAACTCGCCGGTCTTAGGGTTATACACTAATGTTCCGGTTACATCGCTGGGAAACATATCTGGCGTGAATTGAATTCTACTGAATTTCAGGGAAAGCGCCTTGGCGAATGCCTTAGCTAATGTAGTTTTAGCTAAGCCAGGAGGTCCCTCTATGAGCGCGTGACCTTGGGAAATCAGGGTTGCCAGGAGAAGCTTTACCTCTAATTCCCTGCCTAAAACGACCTTAGATACCTCACTCGTCACTAGCAATGCGATTCTGCTGCCCAGAGACACTGGGCAGAATCAAGCGTTGCGACTTAAAAACTAGTCGCCGGTGAATAATGTAGTTATTGCTTTCATATTTTTGCGTGTCCATTGAGTGGTAACGCTCTTCGCAATGAGTGGAGAGGAAGCAACGATATATAATAATAATAAATAGAAATATATCTTCTCACTGCTTGAATTATTAGAAAAAGTTTAAACACTTAATTAAGTTTGTTGAGGCTAATGTCTGTGGCTGTTATTGATTTAAGGAAGAAATTCGGCTCAATAGTTGCAATTGATGGGGTCAACCTAACCGCGTCGAGGGGGGAAACCATTGCCTTGGTTGGTCCCAATGGTGCGGGTAAAACCACGCTGCTTAAAATCATGTCGGGTATATTGAAGCCCGATGAGGGCAAGGTATTGATTAATGGAGTGGAATCAACGAGTCCCCGAGCCAAGCGAAGCATTGGATTCATGACTCCCATGGATAGGGGAGTCTACTGGAGGCTAAGTGCGATTGATAACCTAGTGTTCTTTGGCACATTATATGGGCTTTCAATAGGTGAGGCTAGGCGTCGGGCCAGGGAGGTTCTTGAATTGATGGGCCTAGGTGACCGCGCGAATAGTAGGGTGGCTACGTTCAGTACGGGCATGATGAGGAGACTAGAGCTTGGGAGGGCCTTAATGCATGATCCTGACGTTCTTCTCCTGGATGAGCCCACGAGCGGAATAGATGTTGATGGCAAGAAGAAGATATTGGACTATATAAGAGTGCTGAGGGATAAGCTAGTGATAATAGCCAGCCATGATCCGCAGGAAATATCGTTAGCCTCAAGGGTTCTATATTTTAATAAGAAGATAGTGGAGGAATCCGGTCCTCTTAAGATAGTCAAGATACTGGTCAGGGGCCGCTTAATGGTGGGTAATGATGGATTCAAAGTGATAAACATGGGCAGTAATGAGTTTCTATTGGAGATGGATATAAATAGGTTCTCGAGTTTCATTAGGCAGTCCTCAAATTACTTGGAGGGTGATATCCTCGATATCGATGTAGAGGTCGCCAGTGAGGGGAGGATAGCGAAGAGGAGGTGGGGCGAGCATGGGATTAATTGATAGGCTCTACTCATTCATAGTCATACGGGGATTCAAGGTATGGATAAGCTATAGGACTCAAGTAGCCCTTAACTTGGCTAGCTGGTCTTTGCCCGTCTTCATTTATTACTTCATTGGAATAGCGCTTGGCTCCAGCGCAGCTAGCTTCAGGAGCAGCTACATATCGTTCGTGACTGTCGGTCTCGCCTTCCAAGGATACTTCTCCTCATCAATAACGACCTTAGCGGGTAGAATACGTAATGAGGAATTAATAGGAACGCTGGAATACGATATAGCGACCCCCTTGAGTCCATTATCGTTCATGATGTATTCATCAACGTGGGGCTTGGCCATAAACTCGATAAATGCATTGATGACGTTGCTCATTGGGATGGGGTTAGGGGTTCGATACAGCATTAATTGGGTTTCCTGGTTATTAGTGATGTTGCTCTATATGGTGTCCATCATTGGGTTAAACCTAATAGCTGGAGCCACTGTTCTAGTGGTTAAGCAGGGCAATCCAGTCGCATTATTTACATCCGTGGCCAGCAATTTATTGGGCGGCACAGTATTCCCAGTAACAGTATTGCCGCAATTCCTTAAGGACATCAGTTACTTGATTCCGCTCACGTGGGCCTTGGATGGATTTAGATCATCGATGCTGAACGCTGCCCCGCCTCAAATGATTCTGAAGGATTTATACTCGCTTGCATTGCTATCAATTATCTATTTAATAATTGGAGTCCTCCTCACCTATATCGCATTCAATAGGATAATGCGTGAAGGCTCGGTTCAGCAGTATTAGGTTTCCCGGGCTAAGTTTTTAAAATGACTTGACGCAGGAAGTATCATGAGCGATAAATGGGTCATAACCAACATAAAGGGCTTCATAGAGAAAGCCATTAATTGCGGCTTAATATTTAAGGCAAATGGAAACCCACGGGGAGCAGTGATTATATTCTATGACATGTATTGCCCCGGTTGTGCATTAATGGAAATGGATCTCGGGGATTACTTTAAGGAACTCAGGTCTAGGGGGGTTGATATTATTTACATTGATTTTCCAGTTCATAAAGTCGATATGCTTCATGCTAAGGCCAGGATAATATATAGGAGGAACCCAGAGGAGTTTCTGAAGGTTCTTGACTCAGCCTATGGAGACATGATAACTAAGGGCAACCTAATTAAGGACTTGGATGTGAGCGATGATGATGCCAAGGCAGAACTAGAGAATGTAAGGAATTGCAAATCAAGTGCCCAATCGATAGGAATCAAGGGCACGCCAACCATAATAATCGCTAAATATGGGCGAGACACGGCCACGGCAGTTTTCGGCTACATAGGCCCCCATGAAGTTATGGATCTAGTATCACGGGAATTATTCCAATAAGCTATAAAGCCTCAATGAGTGAGGATTTTTATTAGCTCAAAACATAGAAGTGCAAATAATTCCTCCATGTGAACTACCCCGCCCTCATGGACGGGGCATCCCCCACCTCGCGGAGGGGGACTTCCGCCCCCTTAACCCCCAATAAAGTTGAAAATGATTTTCCTAATATGTAATTATGCAAAATTCTGATCAGCAGTGTTTGGTGTATATAGCTGGAGATGTCTCAAAATATAGCCCAGTTAAATACAAATTTGAAAATAAGGAAGAGAGGACTTTCTTTTCGGCTCATGCCCTATCTAAGATATTCGAAGTAATAACGAATAGTAGCGCTGCTTCCAGATAGTCTGTTGCAGGCTCCCAATCAATCGGAGAAGAAAAAAGTAGAAACTATGAAGAAAGGATATAGGTATCTTGTTTTGGCTAGGGCAAATGAGCTCAAAAACAAGGAAGTATAGATCAAACACTCGAACGCGATATCGAGTCATTCATTAATAATATTACCATTGAAGTTATACCTAATACAGGAATAGGCCAAGCAATAGCGGTGGACGAAAACGGAATACCGAAACAAGAGAAAGAAAGCCCTCGTTATTCTAAATCAAGAAATCCGGTTTTTATCTTTAATGTTATTAGAATATCTGAAGGATGAGTTCTTAATTATCTCTTATAATGCCATTATAAAGACGGCAATAGCTTGGATGAATTAAGAACCAACGAAAAATTATGCGATATTTCTAAGTTGGTGGAACTTGTTTATAAATTGAAATCTGAATAATGCTTAAAAATTACTTCAAGGAGGCGAATAAAGTGATGCCGGGGTGGCCGAGCGGCCCAAGGCGTGGGACTGGAGACCGTGGCCCGACATCCCATCCCCGAAAGGGGGCCCGGGTTCAAATCCCGGCCCCGGCGCCAATCTCTTCAATCCTGTTGGTGGGGGTTTAGATGGTTTCGGCGCTGTGAAAAAGTATAATAATGCATTAATGTGGTTCTAGCCCATGAGAAAGAATATTTTAATTATAGGTCTTGCGTTATTGATTATTGGCGTAATATTGGTTGTTGTTTCGTTTTACTATATACCAAGAGAATTAAGCCCCTTAATTAGTTCCGTGAATAAAACACTGCTTGGGGAGCCTGTATCGCTAGGGCCTGGTGACGCTATTAGGATAAACGTAACCATAACTAGAGCCCCATCATTGATAATATTGATTTATAATGATTCCATGGATAGACCACTGAGCAGCATAAATACAGCTACGCAATCCGCTTCTGTTTCAGGAATGTATATTCTATCATTTATAACTGAAACAAATTCCACAATTATGTTGGGACTAGTTAATAACTATACCACGCCAACTATTGTTAAGTATGGTTATTCAGTGATTCCAGCGAATTCCCTCGAGGGCGCCACCCCATTCATATTCATGTTATTCATAGGAGGTGCAATATTCATAATTGGATTAATAATTGCAATAATAGGCGCATTAATTAAGCCCCGTTCAAGGCCGTCTCCAAACATGAATCAGTAATTCCATGGGAAATAGGTAAGCGTAAGGAATTCAATAAAACAGGGATTAGGGATCCCCTTCCTCTGGCATGGGGTTTCCCATTGTACTTATGGTTTGGGGAATTGGGTTGATTAGTTCCTTGGATTTGGGTTCTTTTTCCGGACATGGGATTGAGGGATCGTTAAGGAGGAGAACTCGCCAAGGCGATGACACATCAATCAAGAAGACGAGGCGCTGCACTTATTTTTGTTTTGTAGCTCTCCTTAAAGAAAAGCATCTAAGCGGGATCCTTGATAAAGGGGTAGCTCCCTGGTCTTTGGGGTCCTCGCCATTTTGGGGTTGGAGGTTAGTTTCTTGTTGTTTCTTTTATGGTTTTCCTTATTGATGTACTTGTTAATGCATCTTTCGTTACATTTAATTAGTTATTTAAATTGAGATTTATTTAAATATTTATTTAAATTAAATCTTATAGTTCCCTCATTTTATTCAAAAATTTTAAAAACTATTTTTAGTTAATTAATTACATGGATAATAAGAAAATATTTGCCCGCGAATCCACCGGCTTAGTAAAGGAGGCCGGTCTCTTGGATGCCGTTTCAATAAATATTTCAGATATGTCAATGGGGGTCGCCCTCGCGGTTCTCGGCTATACCATGATGCTTCTGCCCAGCATAGAGGGCGTTAACCTAATTATTTCGTCTATAATTGCCTTTGCACTATCTATTCCGCAAATAATAGTATATACTATACTAGTGACTAAGATGCCTAGGGCCGGAGGAGATTACATTTGGTTATCACGCGCGTTCGGGGGTGCCATAGGGGGTTCACTGGCTTTAGCGTTCGTAGTGGAGTCCCTGGCATACTTTGCATTGGTTTCCCTATCAGCCTCGCCGACGCTCTATAGTTCACTTCTCGCAATTGGAGTAAATGTGCCATTCCTGACAAGCACGCTTGGCACAATACTGATTGGAGTCACATCATTTGCGGCAATAGTGTTAATCAATATTTTTAAGCCAAGATACGGATTCCGCTTAATAACTGCCCTCACATTGGTGTCGCTAGTTGCATTAATAGCTGCAATAATGATCTACATAATCGCCGGTAGAACTAACCTAGTTAATGCAGTTAACTCGTTGCTGCCCAATGGCTATAATTATCAAAGCCTTGCCGGTTCATATAAAGGTTCAACCTTTAACCTATTTAATACCATAATGATGATCCCATTCTTCGCCATATTCATTTATCCCTGGATACAGGCCGGGCCATCCATTTCATCAGAGATAAGGGGTAAAGGGGCATTGAAACTCAATGTAGTGCTTGCATCCGTGATAACATTCATTTTATTGACTATGGCGATAGCCTCCATGTATTATGGCCTAAGCTATCCATTTGTCACTGTTGCCTTATCTAATCCAAATGTTAATTACGCAATTAATTTCTGGACAGTGGCGATAGCTGCTGCCAATAATCCAATTATATCATGGCTATTAATCATTGGATCCTTCACTTGGGAGATAGCGGTATTAGCATATGGAGTGGTCGTAGTGGCGAGGTACATAATGGCCATGGGACTCGACCGGTACTTGCCTGAGGTCATGTCATATGTTAGCCCCCGGCTTCACTCACCTATTGCTGCCCATATCATGGATCTCGTGATAACCACTATATTGATAATTGCGGCCGCGTATTTTTATGGAACATTCACTGCGCTATATGGAGCCGTGGTTGCAGCAATGATTTATTACTTGGCTGTTGGTGCAGCTGCCGTGAAGCATGGGTTACGCGATGGCAATAAATTACTAATGATCGCCGGCGCCTTAACATCAATAGTATTCGCATTCATAACTTATCAATTCCTTGAGTATCCCAGCATATGGGGCGGTAATTGGTTAGCTTATGGCGTGGAGATAGCCACATTCATAGCTGGGCTAGGCATATATGCCGCAATGCGTAGGCATTACTCCAAGAAGGAAGGCATAGATATATCGCTTGCCTATAAGGAGATCCCTCCAGAGTGAATTAAATCATTTAATTCTTTCTTTAATTCCTTTTTCTCCTCATCCGTCAAAGTCCTAAGCGGTTCCTTGACATCCCCCAATTCATATCCCCTAAGTACTGAGGCTGCCCAGTAATAAGCTGCCGGGGTGGGGTACTTCTTTATTATATCGCGTACCTTAGTTATTGAGCGTTGAATATCCATGGCCTTGCTAAGATTGTTTGCATCATACTCCCTAAATAGCTTCACCTCTAGCTCTGGAACCACGTTAGCCATAGCGGATACAGCCCCGTGGGCCCCAACAACTAGGGATGGAAGTATGGCGTGATCAGCACCATTAAACACCTCAAGCCCTAGATCCACAAAGCCAGCCACTTGCCCAATATCTCCAGTGCTATCCTTTACTCCAATTATTATTCCCCGCATTTGAGCAGCGTGGCTTGGAGTCACATTGAATCCACTGTTTTGCGGTATGTTATAGATATATACAGGTAAACCAGCGACTTCCCTTATCTTATTGTAATACCTAATCAGAGTAGTTTCATCTGGTTTATAATATATTGGAGGCACCGACGCCACTGCATTAAATTCAAGCCTGGCTGCATCCCGCGATACATTGATTACGTCATCGATCACTGCCGCACCAACGTGAGCTATCAATTTCTTTCGTCCTGCCACCTCCTTAACTATATTCATTACTTCCCTCTTTTCATCGGTGGACATAACCATGCCAAGGCCCGTGGTTCCCAATAAGAAGAATCCATCAACCCCGGCCTTAATTAATGATTCGACGTGATTGATTAATCCTTCCTTATTTAGCTTACCATTTAAGAAAGGAGATGATAATGCAACTAGTACTTCATTCATGTGTTGTCACATTATTGGACTTATTTATTTCTTTCGTATATCTATTGAAAATGGTACCAAGTCCCCTTTCGGTGAAGACTTATGAATGTAGCCCCAGTGCTCTAAGGGTTTTTCTTATAGTATGGCCAATAGATCACGATATGCCAGTTAATTTTACAACCTATGTATCATTCTTTTTCCCTATTAATGGGAGTTCTCATGAGGGGGACGAAGCGATTTATTCCCTTCAGGGCAGGAAGATGTCGTGGGAATTGGGGGCAACTTTTTAAGCATATCACCGTAATGATTTTTTGGCAATGCATGTAGATATTGCTGGAAATGTGATTAATTCAATAGCAATGGAATGCATCGATGGCTCTATCGAGAGGCATCGATTCAGTAGTGGAGTGCGATACATATTGAGGAGTTATAATGATGGGTCGGAAGTACATGTAATAGGCAAGAACAATATGATATTCATTGAAATATGGGATGTGAATAAGTATGCTTTTCCCCTCGTGGTTCTGAGGTATAAGGCATCATCAATGGATGTGTTGAGCGCGGCATATACTGCTTGTTACGCGCATGAATTGCTTCAGGGAAAAATAAGCGAGGAGCGCATGGAAGCATTGATTTGATGATAAAACGAACGACAAACCTCGCCCTTCACGGTAGACCCAAAATCGTATTACAAAAAATAATTCTGACAGGATAATTATTGAATCATAAAAGATAAAGAAATATTTAAGAGTATTAAGAGTTCAAGTGTAGAAAGGTTTAAGGTGAGGGAGATGCGGTATTACCACGTGTAGGAGAGCAAGATGGTAACACCAATTCTCCCTCACCAAAATAATATTCAACAAATAGGATATAAATTACTTCCCTTGTTAGACTTCAAGGGAAAGAAAGGAGAAGAGGTAGCAAAAACCCTCATCTCAGCGTGTTTATGGAACGATTCAGTAGAAAGCAAATCAAGAGCTCATGACGTATCCCCACAGACCGTGAGGAATTACGTAGAGAAACAAGGGATGGAAGTGATTCAAAAGCTATTGGAAAGGGCTAGGAAAATATCCTTAGAAGTACTGTTCAGGGCGGGGTAAAAGCTTAAAAACCTCTTACTATTCCTCTTTAGGATGTCTTCTTCCGGTCAATTTCTTGGGAATGGGGGGCGGGGGCCGACCCCGCAATACCGGGAGAGGACACCAAAGAAGTCGATTTCACTAACAAGAGAACCATGTGGTTCGCCTCCTACCAAACGGGTTTCAGGAAAGGAAGCTGAGGAGGCTAGCCGACACCTCTGCTAAACTCTTCAATGAGGTTAATTATGAGAGGAGGCAGCAGTTCTTCCATGGGGGGAGAGTGGATTTCGAGGGGACTTGGGGCAAATGCTATGAGAAGTATAAGGAAGAATTGGGGGTCAACGCATAAGCAGTCATGCAGAAGAATAATGAGGCGTGGAGTTCATTCTTCTCCCTATTGAGGCTGAGGAAGGAGAACAAACTACCGCCCCACATGGATCGCGTTTCACCGCCGAGGTATTGGAAGGATGGGGAGACTGGAGGGAGGAAGCTAATGCTAGTCGTGAGGGAGGATAATTATGTAGTGGATGAGAAAAATCATAAGCTAATCCTCAAGTACTTCAAGATGGAAATTAGATTCACGGGTAGATTAAGATGGCTTGGAAAACAAGGTAGGTTGGAGATTTATTACGACGAGGTTAGGAATGCGTGGTATGCCTCCATTCCAGTGGAGGTTGGCGTCGAGGAAACTAGGATGGGAAGGAGGAGTAAGCACGTCGTGAGGGGGGAGAGGAAGAGCATTCAAGTTGAATCGCCTAGGGGTAATAGAGTCGCAGCTATAGACTTGGGTATTAATGTTTTGGGCAGTGTTATTATTGATGACGGCACTTGGTTGCTTTATAAGGGGGTTAGGACTAAGGAGGACTACTTCTACTTCGGGAAGAGGATAGCTGAGGCACAATCCTCGGCGGATAAGGCGAAGAACCTAGAGGAATATGAAGCGTATTATGAGCTTAATAGGGAGAGGAGGAGGCTTTTCGGGAAGTTGAGCAGGAGGCTTCTTCACCTCTACCGCAACTTCGCCTCCCACCTAATGAGGGAGTTGCATGAGCGAGGCGTATCCATAATCTACTTGGGGTACCCCCTCAACATTGCTCAGGATAAGGGCAATAAGTTCACCGTGAATTTGTGGTCTTATCGTAAACTCATGGAGGTCATTGAGTTGAAGGCTCAAGAATACGGTATGAGGGTGTTTGAGGTCATTGAGTATAATACGTCCAAGTACTGTGCTTATCATGGTGTTCAAGTCGAGAGGGGGCCGAGGGGAGTAGCTAATTGTCCCTTGGGTCATAGGCTTCATTCCGACTTGAATGGTGCATTGAATATCTTGAAGAAGGCTACCGGTATAGTGATCTCAGCAATTAGGAAGCCTCTCTCCTTCGTCGTGGATCATAATCGAGTAGCGCCCATTAATGGGGCGTAACCCTCTAGACCTCGGGGAACCCTCGCCCTAAAGGCGGGGAGGAGGTCAGTTCCTTTTATTGCCAATGATTCTCCTCGAATCTCCAAATAGATCACAGCTCCTCCGTTAAAATCGTGTATTAACAGAGGTCCCTCCAGGGGTTTACTGCTTTCCTATTATTTGAGCTAATTCATTAATTGCGGATCCGCATATTATGTATCTATATGTATTTCTCTTGCTTTTCTGAATGGTTGCGCCGGCCCTCCTCATTATGTCCCCTAGCATTAATTGAAGTATGAGCAAGTCATTCTTTGGTAGATTATATGTATTCATTATTTTAGCGGTAGTTATGGTTATGCATCCACCTCTCGCCGTATTGATTTGATTGGTTAAGTAATTGATCATTGCTTTTTGAACTCTTTCCCGCTCCATTATATAACTCCTTATATTTAGCTCTATTCTCTGCATTGCTTTTTCTAAACGATTCCTATTTAAGTGTGTTATGTTAACACCAAAACTTTTAATAATGAGTATCGAGGCAATAGGCACATGGCATCTCCAATTGGGCTTATAATAGATGCAGTAATAGCCATTATAATACTGATAATAGTTATTCCAATACTTGTATCGGCCATACGTATAGTGCCGGAGTATCAGAGGCTAGTTAAGTTTAGGCTAGGCAAGTTAATAGGCGTTTATGGGCCAGGAGTAGTCTTTGTTGTCCCGATAATAGATAGAGTGATCACAATAGACTTAAGGATAATCACGATAGATATGTCATCCCAGAAAGGCTTGACCAGGGATAATGTGGAGGTCACGGTCGATGCAGCGGTCTATCTAAGGATAATTGATCCATTGAAGACTGTGGTTTCCGTCTCCGATTATAGAAGCGCGACATCGACGATAGCCGCCGCCACGTTAAGGGATGTGATAGGCATGGTTGATATGGATACATTGCTAACCCAGCGAGAGGAAATAGCTAAGAGGATAGCAAGCATGGTTGATGAACATGCCTCACCATGGGGAATAAAGGTTAACGCGGTGGCCATAAAGGACATTAGGTTGCCGGACACATTGATTAGGGCAATGGCAGCCCAGGCAGAAGCAGAGAGAATTAGGAGAAGCAAGATAATACTTGCACAGGCAGATTATGAGGCCGGACAACTATATCTAAAAGCCGCTCAACAATATTCCCAGAACACGGTGTCACTGCTCTTGAGGCAATTAGATACGTTGGTTGAGATCGCGAAGGAACATAACATGATAATAGTTGTTCCAAATACTATGGAGACCACATCGCTCTCGGCGCTCGCTATGTCGCTAAGCAAGAAGGAGACTGGCGGGGGTGGGTCTCCTAGTGAGTAGCCGTGCAGCCATACTGTTTCTTGCCTTCCTGGTTCTTGCCCTAGCCATTGCCGTTGAGCTTCATGCCTCCACGATATATGTATATGAGCTTAATGGCGAGATAACGAGCGTCACATATGAGGAATTAAGCAGCATCTATTCAGGTCTACCTAATGGTTCCATGATAGTGATAGAGATGAAGACGCCGGGAGGAGTTCTAGATGCTGCATTGAATATAGTTCAATTATTTGAGACATCAAATGTAATAACCATTGGTTATGTGTACCCCAGTGGGTCATATGCATGGTCCGGAGGCACGTTGGTGCTGCTCGCCACAAGCATAGCTGCTATGGCTCCCGGCACAGTGATAGGTTCATGCCAACCCGTGGAAATAAACCCATTGACGGGGCAAGAAACATTCATAACGGAGCCCAAAATAATCAATGCCGTTGCAAAATACTTCGAGGAAACCGCTCAATATAGGGGCCGTAACTCCACGTTCGCGGCTGATTGTGTATATAATGATACTAATCTAGACGCCAGCGAAGCTTTGCGATATAATGTGATAAACGTGGTTGCCGCTAATTTAACGGATCTTCTGCGCGAAATAAATGGAACCAGCGTTAATGGTAGATTAATAATGATTAAGTCGCCGGAAATAATCGAATTATCTCCACCTCTCTCATTTCAGGTATATGAGGCTCTATCCAATCCAGTCACTGCCGATATATTGATTTTTCTAGCAATTCTCCTAATATTAGTGGGAGTGATAACGATGCACCTATACTTATCCGCAATTGGTGCAGTGCTATTCCTTATACCGCTGATTACTGGTTTATCCATTAATTACGCTGCCTTGGCTTTCCTCATAATAGGCATTGGGTTAATAGCATTCGAGTGGCATGGGGGAGGAAAGGCGCATGGAATATTAATGGGCATTGGCGCCGCCCTTATAGTGATAGGCCTAGTACTAATCACGCCTAACCTGAGTGCCCCAGCTTATGAATTACGATATGCGCCATCCGGCTTAAACATAGTGTTGCTTGTGGAAATCGCGATAATAGCGCTGCTCTCCACTTATATAATATACATCATAACCCGCGCTTTTAGGCATAAGCCAATATCGCGCAGGTTAATACTGCCCACGGGAAAGGTTGGGGTGGCCGTGGACTCCATTAAGGCGGGCTCCATGGGTATGGTTAAGGTAGAGGGAGAATATTGGAAAGCAAAGGCATTAGAGGACATATCTGAGGGCGATTCAATAATTGTGGTTGACTTCGATGGCCTATCAGTGACCGTGAAGAGAGCTGATCACGGTTAATGCCTGTCTCTAAGGCATCCTCATCATTGTTTTTCAAACTGCAAAGAGGATCAGAAGCAAGGTATTATTTTTAATTAATGCCCATTCTGGTCTCCTCCCTAACTATCATGTAGGTACCTGCGAGCGTTAATGCCATACCTATGTAAGATAATGGTGGAGGCCGCTGACCCAGAAGGAAGTAGGCAATTATGGTTGAGCCCACGGGCTCCATTAAGGTTGATGTAGCTACCGTGACGGATCTATAGTACTTCATTGAGTAATTCAATAATGTATGGCCGCCCAGCATTGGCCCAATAACTAGCAGAATTATATAGAGCCACGATCTTGGCTCAATGCTAAGCACATCAATATGAAGCGGCACGGATATCAATAGAACAATGATTGCGCCGAAACCGTAGACTAATGCACCATAGGATGCGGTATCCATGGTTTCCCTTGCTGCTTTCCCCGACGCAAAGTAAATGGCTCCACTTATGGAGCCAAATAATGCTAATACATCCCCCCAAATGGATCCTAGTCCTCCGCCATAATCGCTGAGGGTTATTATGAATACGCCAATCATAGCCATGGATATGCTGATCAATGTATCCCTACTGACCTCCCTATGCCCAGTCATATAGGCTAGGGGTATAACAAATATGACATACGTCGATACTATTGTGGTGCTTGCAGCCACCGTTGTGTAAAATAGGGAAGTAATCCAAGTAATGAAGTGCACTGCTAATCCGGTTCCAGATATGATTACCCACTTAATGTTGTTTCTGGCAATCGATCTAGGCCGTGTCATTGCCAGCGGCATTAGGGTCAATGACGCTATAGCCAATCTCCAGAAAGAAATGGAAATAGGATTAGCGCTTGACAATAGTATTAGTATTGAGGCCCATGAGATCGCCACTGCAGCAATAATCAGTGATGCTAGGGCAGATGGTCGCACTATTGCGCATCTCCTAGTCAACCTTAAATAGTTACAGTTTATTATCAGCAAGTGATCGATGAAAGAAGCCTGCATCCGCCGCGTGGCATGAATGACTGGTTACCGCCCCAGTATGATGGATTGATTGATTTAATGAACAAATTCGCATTAACCGCAGAGAGCTTCGGCTATAGACGCATAGAGACTCCCGTTGTTGAGAATTTCGAGGTGCTGAAGGCAAAGGCCGGACCCGATATAATCAATGAAATATATTACTTTAGGGATAAGGCAGGCAGAGAGCTTGGACTTAGGTTTGATATGACTGTTCCAGTCGCTAGAGTCGTCTCTTATAGGCAGGATCTGCCTAAGCCCATTAGGTTTTATTACGTAACTAAGGTATGGCGATACGACGAGCCACAGCAGGGCCGGTATAGGGAGTTTCATCAATATGGAGTTGAATTAATAGGATCCCCAACAATTATGTCTGACGCCGAGGTTCTATCGCTCTCGATAATATCGCTAAGAAATGCCGGCGCAGTTAATGTACTAGCCAAGGTAAGCGATAGGCGTGTAATTGATTACTTGCTGGATAAGAAGGGAGTATCAATACAGGCCCGTGCCGGCGTTTTAAGGGCCTTGGATAAGCGAGGCAAGATAGAGCAGGAAGACATAATTAAGCTATTAATTAATGAGGGCATTCCAAGAGAAACGGCTTCCGAGCTAGTTAATGCTGCTGGGATAGAGGTTCCCATATCGGAGGCCGGCCCCACATTAAAGGAGCTCGGCATGAGCAGCGAGTTGATTAATTATTATGAATCCCTCCCGCAATTACTGGATAGTTACGAAGTGTCGCAAGGGGTTCGGCTTAACCTTGGCATAGTGAGGGGCCTTGATTATTACACAGGCTTTGTTTTCGAACTATTTATGAGTGACTTCAATTTATCAGTAGGCGGTGGGGGTCGGTATGATAATTTGATAGGCATTTATAGTGGACAGAATGTGCCGGCCACGGGCTTCGCCATAGGCGTCGAAAGAGTCTTTTTAGCCATGAGCACAACGCAGCCGCCTCATGTGATTGATTACTATGTTTACGTGACCGACCAATCATTGTTGGATATTGCCATAAAAATATCGAATAAATTGAGGCTCCGTGGTTTCAGGGTCATCATGGATTTAGGGGATAAAAGCCTAAGGGCTGCCTTAGATTACGCCTCCAGATTGGGTTCCCTTAAATTCATAATACTTGGTAAACGCGAGGCTCAACGTGGGGCTATTAAGGTGAGAGATATGGAGTTATGGCAAGAAGAGGAGGTTCCAATATCTAAGATCCTGGAGAACTAGTATCTCGATTTACCTTAATAGTGATGCCCATCATTTAGGGAAATCAGCCATATATTAATATTCCCCATTAAGGATACGTGCTTAGAGATAGATTAGTTACCGCATTGATAAATTAGATAACGAACCTGCCCCCGGGGAAGTTTTTGAAATCAAGAATCCCCCTTAAGGGTTGGGAAGAGGCCTGTTATGGGGTAATTACGTTACTCCACTTATGCCTAAATTCCATGCTTAATCTTATTTGTTCCAGCGATTTAGAGATGGATCTACGTGTATGTTCCCACTCTATTGCTGCTTTTTGATCAAGTAATTGAGTTATGGTTGTTGCCAGCCGCATTGCATCTATTTCTAGTCGACGCATGACCCAAGGTAGTCTAGCCTCATCTTCGTTAGCCAGGATCTCGTATTTATCTTGCCCCAACCTATATGCTTGTATGTGGTGGGAATATAGATGAATTAGGTCCGGCAATTCAGCGCCATAGTTTAACGCTATTACTGAGCTACTCGGATAATACTTCCCCATCACTTTTGATTCTGGGTCCTCTAGTATCTTATTCATTGTCGCCAGTATTCTCGGATTCCCTATGCCTGTCTTTTCTTTCAATGAATCCAGCAATTCATAGGTTGCGGTTTCTAAATCCCTCAGCAAATTAATTGCTTGAATTGATAATTCCATGCTTTTATCCTGCATATAATACTAGTGAGCAATTGCCTTAAAAATCATTTTCAAACAAGCGTAAGAAAAAATGAAAAACTGCCGCGGTAGTCATCATCATTATAATGGGTTTTCAATAATCTAAAATCTATGCATGGTGGCCAGAGGAGATAGCAAGCCTCGCCATAAATGGCGGGGAGGAGGTCAGTAGCTTGAATGTCTTCGCTAGAGACTAAGATGGGTCTCTCCATATATTGATTCATCTCCAGACACTTGAGACCCCGCCCGTAAGGACGGGGTAGTTTACTACTGTTGCTTCCCAAGGATATAGATCTACTCATATATTGATAGTTATCAAAGGACTGAGAGATCTTCATGGATGGTCGACTCCTTTGGTTCTCGGTCATGAAAGGCGTGGAAGCCGTGGTTAGAGTGCTGTGGTGTCTCCAGCAGCTCGTTTTCGGTTGCTTTTGGAGTGGTTTACTTTATTAAGTGGGGTAAGATTGTATTGTCGTGGTCTTGGTTGGTACGTGTGGATATAGCTATAGAGATTGGGTTGGTTCAGTGTATAGAGATATTAGGTATGCGTTATCCGCCTACACCAGATTATTTAGGTTGGTGGAAATTGATTCCACTTTTTATAGCATGCCATCCAAGCAAATGGTTGAGTCTTGGTCACGCAGATTCCCCACTGGATTTCATGTCACTATGAAGGTTCCCCGCACGGTGACCCATGATAAGCGATTAATGATTAATATGAATGTTATGGATGACATCAATAGATTTATTGATTTGGTTAGGCCATTAATGGGGAAAGAACTGCTTAAGGCACTTCTAATTCAATTACCTCCAAGCCTACGTTTTGATGAGGATAGGCTTGAGTCATTCATTTCAATATTACCGATGAGCGGCGGCACATCATGGGCGATTGAGTTTAGGCACATCTCGTGGATCAGGAATGAGACATTTAGATTATTGGAGAAATACAATATATCATATGTGGTGGTTGATGAGCCGGGCATGCCGTTCATGGCTAGAAAGACGGCGGATTTATCGTATGTTAGATTTCATGGACATGGCAAGAACATATGGTATGATTATCTTTACTCAGTTGAGGAGTTACGTAATAAGCTACCTCAATTAATGGAGTTAGGTGCTTACGGTGAGCTTTATATATTATTCAATAATCATCCAGGAGGCAGAGCCGTTCTAAATGCATTGCAATTATCCCAATTGCTAGGCATTGAATTAACACCAATGGCTCTAGAGGTAATGCGTAGGCTCGAGCGTTCGCTGGTAAAGTAATTGATAAATGAATGACAAGTCTCGCCCCTTCCAGGATGAATCGGTATTGTCACTAGTAAATTGCGAATTTTTAGTAACTCACTATAGCAGTAGGAGTAATTGTTTTAAAGAGCAATGATTAAATAAATGTAATATGAGCGTACATTATAGGGAGGGTCTTCGAGCGGTCACTGGCTCCACTCAATACATTGATGATATGCCGGTTCCCCGGGGCACGCTGTACATGGCTATAGTGAGGAGTCCATATCCTCATGCCAGGATAAAGTCAATTGATGTTAGCGATGTGATTAGACGTGGCGGTTACGCTTATGGCCCGGCTGAATTATCTAAGGTAATTAAAAATCCATTCCCGGTAGCCGTGAAGGCCCCGCTCAAATATTACCCATTCGCCATAGATAAGGCCAGATTCGTTGGGGAACCTGTTGCCGTGGTGTTATCCAGTGATCAATATAAGGCCGTTGATTTGGCTGAGATGGTTAATGTGGATTACGAGCCATTGGAACCCATAGTTACCATTGATGATGCCATTCAGAAAAAGGACGTTTTAATTCATGAGTCGGCCGGCTCTAATGTAGTTATGCATAGGGTAACCAAGTTTGGCGATGTTGATGCCGCGTTCAAGGATGCCCCCGTCATAGTGAGGACAGAGACGTATTATCATAGGCACCTCGCTCTTCCCCTGGAAACATATGGCGTGATAGCCCATAAGCGGGGCGATGAGATAGATATAACTGCTAACTCCCAGGGACCCATGTTGCAAGTATATTTTATTTCAAGAGCATTATCGTTGCCAACCTCAAAGATTCATTTATCATCGCCGCGAGACATAGGTGGAAGCTTTGGTTCTAAGTACCAGATTTATCCATATATGGTGCTTGCGGCCGCGGCATCTATGCTGAGCGGTAAGCCTGTTAAGTGGATAGAGAGCAGGACAGAGAGTTTCATAGCCAGCAGCGCCGGCTCCGCCAGGAAGGGATACATAGAGATAGCCGCGGAAAGGGATGGCAAGATAAGGGGCATGCGGATGAAATTCTATGATGATGAAGGCGCATATCCAAGGCCACCTGAGCCCGGAGCATTATTTAGAAACCATGGTAATCTTAATGGTCCATACGATGTCAAGGCATTAGAGGCGGAGTATTATGCGGTTCTAACAAATAAATCGCCCACGGGCTTGAATAGAGCCTATGGCTCGCCTCAGTTCTACTTCGTGTTGGAGAGGGGCATTGAGGAATTAGCCAAGGAATTAAGGTTGGACCCCCTTGAAATCAGGTATAGAAACTTGATAAGGGACTTCCCGGTCGTCCTAAATGGGCAGCGGTTCTATGAGACTCCAACCGGCGGTCTTTACCCAATGCAGAACTACTCAGCGGCACTAGAATTGCTGGCTAGGGAGTATAGAAGGTGGATTAATGAGAAGGAGAAGGACAAGTATATAGGCATAGGCCTAGCCACATTCATAGAGCCATCAGTAACTAATCTGGGATACGTTGATTTAGCAGTTGATCCAAAGGAAAGGGAGTATCCGCACTCCGGCGCTGGTGATTACATTACTTTAACGCTTGACTCGAGTGGCGTTATTCATGTCTTCGTCAATACATCAAACGAGGGATTAGGGCACGAAACCTCCCTCTCTGAGGTGATAGCAGGTGAGCTGGGCATTGATCCATCCATGGTTAGCGTGGAATCTAAAATAGATACATCACATCCCTGGAGCATATCTAGTGGCAGTTACTCTAGCCGTTTTGCTCCAGTTATCTTAAGCGCAGCGGTGCTTGCTTCGCGACAGCTTAAGGATAAGCTGGGTAGATTAGCATCAATAATGCTGGGCACGAACAATGTGAGGTATGAGAAGGGTGTTTTCTATGATGCCGATAATCCAAGCAAGAAAATGGATATCCGCAAGATAGCGGCGGCGGCTCAATGGGACCCCGGCTCCCTTCCGAAGGATGTTGATGCGAACCTAAGCATAACTGTTTATTATCAGCCGCCTACAGTTAAGGCTGCGGCTGGGGATAAAATAAACTCATCAGCCATGTACGCATTCCAGGCACACATGGCCGTAGTGAGGATAGATCCAGCATCACGGGATGTAAAGTTATTGAAGTACATCGTAATACATGATAGCGGCAAGATGTATAAGAAGGAATTTGTTGATGGGCAAATACATGGCGGCGTGTTCCAGGGAATAGCCGCTGCCCTCTATGAGGAACTAGCTTACGGAAATGATGGGCAGCCCATGGTGCTCACATGGAGTGATTACGAGTCGCCATCGCTTGGCGATGCGCTCTGGATGTCGACAATGGATGTGCTTCACATGGAGACTCCGCTAGAGATCTTCCCATCCAAGGCCGCCGGCGTTGGCGAGGGTCCCATGATGGGTAGTCCAGTCGCCATAGCTAACGCGGTCGCTAATGCATTGGGTAAGCCAATAAATAAATTGCCTTTACACCTGGATGATTTGCTGGATTTATGTGGTGATTCCTGATGTATATAGGAGGATACCCAAGGCCCTTTAAATATTATAGGGCAAGCACCTTAGGGGAGGCGCTTAATTTATTGAGCGAGTTGGGGGAGGAGGGCAAGGTGATTGCCGGGGGCCAGAGCCTCATGCCCATGATGAGGCTTAGGATGTCCTTCCTGGATAAATTAATAGATATTTATAGGATAAATGAGTTGAGGTACATAAATGTGCGGGATAGATTAATTCAAATAGGCGCATTGACTACACACCAAGAAATAGCCATGAGCGTGGATATAGCTAAGGCAATGCCAGCATTAACCAGAGCGGCCTGGACCATAGCTGATCTACAAGTAAGGAATAGGGGCACTATTGGTGGCTCCCTGGCTCACGCGGATCCAGCAGCTAATTACTTGCCGCCATTAATGACTATGGATGCCGAGCTGCTTCTAGCCAGTAGGGAGGGACGAAGAAAAATCAAATTAATGGATTTCGTTGTGGATTCATATACCACAAATATTAAACCGAATGAGTTAATTATCGAGATTGATATTCCAATTAAGTACAATGCATTCGGCTACTCCATATTGAAGAGGGGAGGCAATGCATTCCCCATAGTGATAGCGGCTGTTGCCGGTAAGATCAGTGATGGGATAATTGAGGAGCTCAAGCTAGGCGTGGGTGGAATATCTTCGCATCCATTACTTATCGAAATGAGCGAATTAAGGGGTACATCGGTGAAAGAAGCTGAGGGCAAGTTGCAATACATTATTGAGTCGAGCATAGATGAGTCAATAAAGGAAGCCAGGTTACTGGGCGATAGGCATGCATCGGAGAAGTATAGGATTAGGGCCGCTAAATCGTACTCAATTGAGGCCATGAGGTCAGCCCTGGGTGGTTCCAAATGAGCGAGCGGGTAACTGTTACCATAAGGGTCAATGGCATAGATATAACCGATGAAGTGGAGCCAAGGATTACATTACTGGACTTTCTAAGGAATCACGGTTATACGGAGGTACATAGGGGATGCGATGAAGGCAAGTGCGGGGCATGCACAGTGCTACTTGATGGCAAATCGGTGAAGTCATGCCTAGTTCTCGCCGTTCAGGCTGACGGTGGTTCAGTAACAACTGTGCGGGGATTAACAAAGGGAGATGAATTACATCCAATTCAGCGAGCATTTCTGGAGGAGTATGCGATGCAATGCGGTTACTGCACTCATGGTTTCATAATGGTTACATACGACTTCCTCACTAATGTTAGTAAGGAGGCCGATCCAGAATTAATCGGCGAGAGCATAAGAAATATATGTCGCTGCACGGGCTACACATCAATAATCAAAGCAATAAAGAGGGCGAGCGAGTATCTCAACGGAAATAATAAGGGAAGCCCTTAATAGAGTGGAGAAGGGGAAAATAGTAGCGCTATGCATAGTCGTGGATAAGGTGGGCTCCGCTCCACGAGATGTTGGCGCAATGATGGCTGTGACCTCGGATGGAGAGAAGATAGGAACAATAGGTGGGTACGAAACCGAGGAACCAATAATAAATATGGTTATGAATTCCATAAAGAAAGGCGAATACACTGCTAAGAGGCTTGTCATTAACTTCGGCACTAATACATCATCGCCCGGCGAAGAAGTATTGACTGGTCACATATGTGGGGGGAAATTCACGGTATTGATTACTTTTCTTTTGCCCATTGAGAAATTGATGATAGTGGGCAGCGGTAACGTGGCTCGCGCGTTAGGGTCATTAGCTGCCGCGGTCGGCATGAAATCGATGTGCATTGATGATAATTTGGATTCCCTTAGGGAAGTGGAGAAGCTAGGTATAGAGGCAATAAGTGATGATAATATTGAGAATGCCTTGCATAAGGCTTTCTCGATGGTTAATGAGGCGGATTCAATAGTTATTGCTCATGGCGATATAGATAATGATTACTTGGCTCTGCGAGAAGCCATTAAGACGAAGGCGCAGTACATTGGTGTATTAGCTGGTAAACGAAAGGTATCAGAGTTCATTAAGAAATTGAGGGAGGACGGAATAAGCGAGGCAAGCCTAGTGGGTAGGGTATTTATGCCGGCTGGTCTAGACATAGGTTCAGATGATCCCAGGGAAATAGCTGTGAGCATTATTGCCGAAATAATTAGGAAAAAGAAGGGAGTAAAGGATTGGGGCATGCATTTGGATTTGATTAATAGAATTGCTGGGAGAGATGTGAGATGATCAATGGAATAATACTTGCCGCCGGATTATCACTGCGATTCCCCGGTAAGCTGATGAAGGAGTTATGGGGGAAGCCAATACTATATAGGGTCATAGATGCATTCCTTGGGTCTTCAATAGATAGGGTAGTGGTAGTCACTAATGAAGCATATTTTCCATTACTTAAGGAATTAAGCAGCATTGAGGTATTAATTAACGAGTATCCAGAACGAGGAATGCTCGAGAGCGTTAAATTGGGGTTAACTAAATCAATTGATGCTGACGCGGTTGTGTTAACCCCAGGTGATTACCCATTAATAAGCAGTAAAGATATAGACCTATTGATCGATAATTATATTGATGGGCATGACTTAGTGGCGTTGGCATATCAGGGCAGAATTGGGCATCCGCTCTTGATTGGGCGTTCACTTTTTAATGAGGTTCTCGAATTACGCGATGATGAAGGCGGCCTAAAGCATTTATTAAGCGTTCATAAGCCGTTTATCGTGGAGAGCAGTAATCCCGGCATACTAATCGATATAGATACGGAGGCTGATCTGGCGCAGTTAC
>Ga0208549_100207_pt1 | contig 28685 bp, 37 predicted proteins | sample BED_host_MetaG_FD_187135 | JGI IMG/M metagenome (GOLD analysis project Ga0208549, IMG submission 187135) | Hot spring microbial mat communities from Yellowstone National Park, Wyoming, USA - BED_host_MetaG (SPAdes) (version 2) | ecosystem: Environmental > Aquatic > Thermal springs > Hot (42-90C)... | reverse complement strand
GGGGTTTGTCACGCCAATACCCGAAGACTTTGCTTCAGTTTCCCTCTCGACCATGTTTCCCCCAGTCGAGGAGAGTATTACTCTCCTCGACTAATAAACCTATATAGGTGTTTCCCTCGACCAGCCTCAATGGGTGACTGTGTATGATCCCTTAGCCCGTGGTGGAATTAGAGGATAAGTTACGCCACGGGTAAACACTTCAACGTATTTACCTACAAAATTTAGGAAAAATTCTTCTTCATCCTTGTTAAGAACTTGAATATTAATGTCAGTTATTTCCTCATTAACGATATTGAGGATCTCCAAAGCTCTCCTAATTTTTTCCTTATCTGTTAGCTTTTCATCATAAAATACAGCTATATCTAAATCACTACTGCTAGTAACTTTACCTTTAATTACGGAACCGAATACTATAACCTTATCAACCTTACCTAAACTCTCAGCAGCTTTCTTTACTCTTTCTGCTATATTCTTCTAGTTTTCCTCCAAATAATGAATGTAATCTAATCCACACACCACTTATTGCCCCATATATTTCTTATGAGAGGTAAAATATAACCTTCAACAAAGTTCAAGCAATCTGATGCGTATTCAGCGTCAACGTCAACTAGAGAATACTGCCCTTCAAATTTACTTAATTCTACTAGATTTAGCTCTTTCCTTTTCTCTTGTATGAATCTCTGTATTTCCTCAGAATAATTATCTGCAGCCATTGCTAATCCAGAAAGTAATTTTCTAATACTATAAGTTTGAGGAAAATTAACTCCTAAAAGCAAATAAGTTGATTTTATAGGAAGTTCTGCAGAAATTTGACAGTTAGCTGCTGAAACATCATAAGTACCTTTATCGAATGAATCCTTTGCGGTTCTCAAATAATTTAAAGCCGTAGTCAGCAGTTTCCGATAAACCGTGAAGTTTATATAATTTGTATGTGAGTTTAACTATAATGCTTAAACCTAAGGAAGTATGCCAAAAACTAGGAATATCATACCGCACACTACAGAGCTATTTTAAGAAAGGCTACATTCAACCCGTGATATTACAGAGCGGGAAGTGGAGGTTCAGAGAGGAAGACGTAGAGAAGTTAATGGGGATTGTTAGAAAGAGGAAAGTAGTATTATACGCTAGGGTACCATCAAATACACAAAAAGACGACTTGATAAATCAAGTAAAATACCTAGAGGAGAACGTTAAAGAATACGACCAAGTAATAACAGACGTCGGATCTTCATTAAACATGAAGAGAAAAGGATTCATCAAATTATTAAGGATGATATTAAATAACGAAGTATCGAAAGTTGTCATAGCCTACCCGGACAGATTAGTTAGATTCGGTTTCGAAATAATTGAGGAGGCATGCAAAGCACACAACTGCGAACTCGTGGTGCTAAACAAGGAGGACAAAACACCAGAACAAGAGTTAATAGAAGACTTAATCTCTATATTGCTATCATTCAGCGAGAAATTGCAAGGAATGAGGAAAGAGAAGGTGAGGAAGTGTGTTGAAGAACTTAAGGCTTAAATCATTCCAGCCAGAGGAGGAATACGTCTACCTAACGTACTCCTTGAAGAACGATAAGAAGGAGGAGACGAAAATACTACTGGAGAACTACAGAGTCCTACTACAGAGGGCTTTAGACTGGTTATGGGAAAAGGTTGAGAGAAAAGAAGTGAAAGGTAAGAAAGTCAAAATAACTCTCCCTAAGAAAAAGGAAGTTTACAAGGCGTTGAGGGATGAGTTAGAGAAAATCAACAAGTTAGCTTCCCACTACGTGGACAAAGCAATAAATGACGCTTACTCAATCTTGGGGAGTTGGAGGAGGAGGGCCGAGAAGGGTCAAGCCTCATTGAGGAAACCTAGATTGAAGAAGATTTACGTTAGGGTAAAGTCGACACTTAGGAAAGTTGAGGGTGAGAGCGTTAGGATTACAGTAAGACCTTATGAATACGTCACCTTCTCATGGTCTCACAGTTGGTTCTCTAGAAGGGTTGAAGGGCTTGAGTTGGGTGAGCCCATAATTAAGGAGGATAAAGTTCACCTACCATTTCGTTATAAATTACCTTGGTTTACACCCCTATATTTCCTAGCAATTGATAGTAACTTGTACACATTAGACGCTTACGATGGGGAGAAGTTCGTCACTTTCTCAATGAAGGAGTTGTATAGTCTAAAATTCGGCATGGAGTTGAAGAGGGGTATAATACAGTCTTTTGCTTCTAAACACGGTAGGAAGGGGAAGGTATTGTTGAGGAAGTATTCCCATAGGGAGAGGAACCGTGTGTTGGATTATGTTCACAAGTTCGTGAACAAGTTGCTGGAAATTTATCCTATGACGATTTTTGCTGTTGAAAAATTGAATAAACAAGAGATGATTAGAGATGCCAACGATAAACTGTCCAAGAAGGTTTCGAGGACTGTGTGGAGGACTATACACCGCGTCTTAAAGTACAAGGCTCCCTTATACGGTTCTTTCGTTAAGGAGGTGAACCCACACCTCACTTCCAAGTCCTGCCCCAGATGTGGATGGGTTTCCCGAAAGGTCAGCAGGACTTTTCATTGCGAGAGGTGTGGGTTCACTCTGGATAGGCAATTGAATGCATCATTGAATATTTATCTCAAGATGTGCGGGTTTCCCCACATCCGTGATATTCCGCGGATGTGGGTTGGGGTTATCCCGCTAAAGGGGCGGAGGGGTAACGGAAGTGACTCCGGTGAAGCCCAAGGGCTGAGAATTGGATACAAATTCATGAAAATTCAATGAAGCCCAAACCCCATTTTACATAATAAAGTCGCATTATCGAATGAACTCATCTGAGGAATATTTCTTAATAAACTAAAGTATAACTACAACCTTACTACGTTCATAATATAAGAATGCTTATCACTCTAGCTTAAATAATATTATTTTCTAGTCTGTAAATATATAATTAAAATGAATCTAATTCATGCAATAAAGATATCTAGTGAAAGTTGATAGTGTTAAACAAAGTTTTATTTTAGTTAACTTTATAATATGGATAGGCTATACAAGTAACTCATGAATCTAAAAATTGTAGGCCTAGCAATCGTAATCCTTGTAATAATTGGTGGAGTTGCAGTCCATGAATTAATAAAAAAACCATCAAAAGTTGAACAACCTTCAGTAACTGAAAAACATGTTAGGATTGTGTCTTTAACGCCCAGTGATACTCAAGATTTGATAGCACTAGGTTTAGGAAAAGATATAGTAGGAGTTGATTATTATTCTTATACATTGTTAAAACTGGTGAATAAAACGTCTTGTTTACCTAGTAATGTTACTGTATTTCCACAAATTTATCCAGTAAACATTTCCGGGCTCGTTGAGCTTAATCCTACAGTAGTTGTAGGAGAAAAAGGATTACTTTATGAGTGCATAAACTCTATGCAAAAGGCGGGCTTAAAAACATACTTGACAAACGCAGATTATGCGTCTAACTTCTATCAAATTGAAAGTTGCATATGTTCCTTAGGTAAATACTTTAATGAGACTAACGCTTCAAAAGAGCTCGTAAACTGGATGAATTATAAGTTACAAGAATTCTCGTCTTCTGGCAATAAGACTGTAGCTTACATTGACTGGATTTGTCCTAATTATTATTTCTGGACCGCTGGAGGTAACGTTTTCATAAATTCCCTAATACAATTAGGAGGAGGAATTAACGCATTTGGAGAATGCATAAATTACGAAGAACTCTGCCCTGGAAAGCTTATTGAAGCAAATCCAGATATTCTAGTGGTTAACGTTGTATACAATATTTCATATACTAAGTATTTATTATCTCATATTCCAGGAATTCAGAACGTAACTGCATATAAGGATGGAAACATATACTTCCTTTGTTGCCAATCTTCCTATCTAACAGAAGAACCTGGACCTCTAGCTGTTTACGCAGTACTCTTGTTCCACGATATAATTAATGGCACCGCTCCTCACCAAATTACGTGGTCTTGGATATACAACTGCGTTAAACCAGAATTTCCGGTGTTTTAAATGAGAAAGAGCTTCTTCACTCTCTTTTTTATAGTACTAACAATTTTTTCATTTCCTATATCGTTCATTTTATCATTAATTTACGGGCAAATTTACATCCCGTTCAGCGAGATTATTTCTCCTCACGGATTTTATTACACTATTCTCTTTAGAATAAGGTTACCTACTGTAATTGCCTCAGCCCTAATAGGGGCTTCCTTGTCTATTGCAGGAGCAATAATGCAACTCCTGCTTAGAAATCCATTAATGGATCCATACGTAAGCGGGACAGCTTCCGGCGGAGCATTTGGTGCAGTTTTAGCTTACTTTCTCTTAGCTTTTAATCTTCCCTTTGGTTGGTTGATTTATATTTCTCCTTTAATTGCTTTCTTTTTCTCTCTTTTGGCCACAGTAATTACTTTGGCTATAGGAAAGAAGACTGGAGTGTATGGAATAATAATAGGGGGAGTAATAGTTTCTTATTTGTTCTCATCAATGCTTACAATGTTATTGGAGGCAATAGAATACAAATATCCGCAAGTTCCTCCTCCACTATTCTGGCTATTAGGAGAAATACAAATTGTCGGCTATGAATTTGATGAGGCTTTAGGCATTCTAGTTTTCTTATTGATTATCTTCTCAATAATTGAAAACAGGAAACTGGATTTAGTACACATAAGTGATGAGCTTTCCTTTGCAAAGAAGGTAAATCCTAACAAGTACAGAATGTTGTGGATAATATTCCTAAGTATAATAGTAGGTTTAATAGTGTCTCAAGTTGGAATAATAGGTTTCATAGGAATTATTGTCCCTCACATAGTTAGGAGAACTATAGGCGGAAATTCATCAACTCTAATTCCTTTTTCTGCAATTTTAGGTTCCTCAATTATGATGCTAAGTAATATAATAGCCAGTGGTGCCCTAGGATTCGTAATTCCGGTAACTGCGATAACCTCTGTTTTAGCATCTCCCATCATTATTTACGTCTTGGTGAAGGGTCGTGTTAGTGAAGGGTATTAGAGTGAAGTTAGGAGATAGAGAAATTCTACACGGAATATCCTTTTCGACTGAGGGGGGAATAAACGTTATACTTGGCCCTAACGGCTCTGGAAAGACTACTTTATTGAGAACTTTAATAGGAATGATAAAGCCTACTGAAGGAGAAATTCAAATTAATAAGAGAATATCTTATGTACCATCTGAGTTCTTCCCTGCACAGATGAGAGTTAAAGACGTGTTACTTTCTGGAGAAAAGAAGAGGAAAATTGAGGATTACATCGAAAACGCTAAGATATTAGGAGTTGAGGATTTTCTAGATAGAGAATTTTATTCTTTAAGTAGTGGAGAAAAGAGATTAGTTTTAATCTGCAAAGCTTTAACTGAGGGAGACCTAGTAATAATGGACGAACCTTTATCTAATCTAGATCTTGCAAACAAAACTAGGATAATGAATATAATGAAAGAAGTGAGCAAGATGAAGGAGTTCTTAATCACTTCTCACGAGCTAGACGTTATTAATATTTCCAATAAGGTTATCATAGTAAAGAACGGAGAAGTTGTATATCAAGGTAAACCTTCCGATGTCACTGAAGAAATATTGAGCAAAGTTTATGGAGTAAGAATAAGGAAGTACGAGATAGACGGGAAGACAGTTTTCGTAGTAAATTAAGAGTTACTGCTATGTAGAATTCATTTTAATTTCTATAGATAGATATTGCGAGTGAACGTAAATAAATCTAAATTTTTAACGTTACTAATAAAGAGAAAGTTGAATAATATTTATAAAAGACGAATGATAGATTACATTAATGTAAAGAGAATAACGAGATCATAATATAAGAAATGCATAATTTCTCCTTAGTTCTTATCATTAGTATTTAATAAAATTAATGTAATAATATTTATAAACTTCTTTCTTTATAACATTTATTCAGACCATAAATGGCAAAGAAAGGAAAGAAATCAAAGGGACAGTCGCAAGGCGGAGAGAGCAAACAATAATGACCTAAGATAAATCTTTCTTATTGTTAAGTTAATCCTCTTTTCTTTTCTGCTATTGTTTCCTCAGCCTCTAACCTTAGTTTAGGATTGATCTTACCTTCAGATAGAACTTTTTCCATTTTATTTATTAGTTCTTTTTCATTTCCTCTACCTTCTTTTAGGGCATTAATTAATTCCTTCAAGTACTCCTCTGCAAATATTTTATCTACGGAATACCTAGCCTCAAAATACTTTAGTTTACCCTGATTAGCTACCCTAAAGCCGGTATAATGATTTTCATCATATGCACTTGATTTGAATTCATACTTCTCCGGAGTTAATATCCACGTTCAAATAATTCTATGCTTACCGTTTTAATATCTAGTTTCGCATATTTTCTGAATAGATTTTCTTTCAGAGAATTCTTAAAATTGTGGTTATAGAAACTAATGTAAATACACTGCCTAAAAGAGCGTATATCATGGAGGACTTCATAGCATTAGCTACTCTTGCAAATAAATACCTTGAAACGAGTGCAGTTAAGCCTATTATTAATGAGGCTATAACGTCAGTTTTCCCAGCAATAATATAAGCTGAAGCTCCACTTAAGGCTGAAAGCGGCATGGCTAGCGTTGCAGTGCCTATCATTTTCTTTATATCAATAGAAAATAAGAGCATCATAACTGCTACGAACGTTATCCCGTTTGTCCCTACACTTTCATTTCAATCATTTTATGATAATTCATGATAGAGTGTAGGGACTTAGCCCTCAACCACCAACTTACTGTAGGTGGGTCATGGGACTCCTTCGAGCCCAACGGCACGGGGCTCACATCTCTGCAATCACTCCCACCCTTTTGGGCACAGCCCACATCGGCGTGAGAGATCATTATTTATCAACAAAAATTCGTTATAAACAGACAAAAAGATTTCTATTAACGTGAAAAAGGATTCAGCCCACTAGCACTTAAAGTACCCGTAACCAGACCTATAAGCATGCTAAGTATAAAGGCTAGAAAATACTTAGTTTTATTTAAATTTATTTTCTTCACACTAAATTTATTTCTTGATCTCTTAAAAGACACGTATGCCATAAAAGCTGTGAATATTGTAAAGGCTATTTCAAGTTCTCTCTCTGGTGTAATAAAAGCTATACTGGAACCCATCTGCGCGCCAATTGCTGCACCTAAGCCCATAATAAGGGAAATTTTCACGTCAATGTTCTTGTTAAGGAAATATACGTAGGCAACTATAGTTGTAGTTATAATGTCAACTAATAAACTCGAACTTATAGCTTCCTTGAAATTTAATCCTAAATACAGAAGTGTTGGAACAACTACCAGTACACCGCTAGCTCCAGTAATGCCAGTTAATGCACCAACAGCTATCCCAATGATTACCAGAAGGTAAATTGTAATTAACATAATATAATTTAAGACGTTAAGATTATTAATACCTTTACCAGTTTTTAAATAACTTATATACTTTATATTATTATAAATCTTATTAAACATAATTTAGAAATAATTTATATATAGATAATTTTTTAATAAAAAATCGTCATAATATAATCTATAGTAAAAATAACGTCAAAATAAAACCGCAATTAATGAAACTTAATGATTAACTACCATTTATTAAGGATTAGCACTTTTATTAAATTATGGACGATTTAGATAAAAGGTTAATACTACAATTGTTTCTTAATCCCAGAGCGGGAGTTAGGGAGTTATCAACAAGATTAGAAGCTCCTCGAACAACAATTCATTACAGGTTTATAAGGCTTATTAGGAACGAGGTAATTAAGGGATTTTCTCTATATGTTAGCCCTAGCGTATTAGGCTTTTCACACGCTTTTATAATATACAAGGGTAATTATACTTTACCCAACTCTGTAATTAACTTCAAATGTATTGAGGGATTTACTATATCGCAAATCTTCTATAAGGATTATCTATCTTTAACTGAAATAAATCCCATAAGAGTATTCCCAGTAAAAGAATCAATTCCATATTCCCTATCAAAGTTTGACTTAAATCTTATTAAGGAGTTAAGTAAAAATCCTATTAACATTAGGGAATTAGCTTTTAAGCTTAAACGTTCGGTAAAAAGTATAAGAAGACATATAGACTTTCTAGAACGTAACGGTATAATTAAAGTTTTACCTATAATAGATTTGGGGAAGATAGACTTACTCTTTTATGCAGTATTAAGTGAGGAACCAGTAAGTGTTCCAAATGAAATATGGAGGATTTCAGATAATGTAAAGATAGCCATTGCTTCAAATCTAGAGGAGATTAAGAGGAACACTGAAGGTATTAAGGAAAGGAGTTTAATTACAATAAAATCAGAATATTATGTAAATAACTGGATTGATGTAGTCCAAATTAATTGGACGTAACTTTATATGATACGAAATTAGTTATTTGAAACATGGAAAAGGGAAAATATGCCTTCATAATATTTAGTGATCCAGAAATTAAGTCAGAATTGGTTAAGGCAGCTCACGCCTTACATTATGCTTTAGGATTAAAAGAGAAGGGAAATGAAGTAATTGTGTATTTTGAAGGTCTCGGCGAAAAAATATTAACGTTAGAACCTGATTATATAAAGCCCGTTTTAAATAAGGCAATTAAAGAGGGATTAATATACGGAGTTTGCGGTTACTGTGCATCTCCTCCTCACTTAAATATAGCTGATAAATTGAGGCAGAAAGGATATAATTTAATAGGAAATGAAAACGACCATAAAGATATCTCAGAATTTATAGAAAAAGGTTACAATGTGATTCTAGTCTAATTGATGCAATAGAAACTGTTACTTCTCCTTTATAAGGAATTTTTCTCAAAATCAGTTTTGCGTTCTTACCTGCGGAAATTAGAGCGAAGGCTTCGGCAATGTTTCTTATTCCTAGCTCTTTTAATTTTTCGCTTTGAGGAGAAAGGCATTCATCCTTGAATGAATTAACTTCGTCTATTGAGAGTAATCTAAATTTTACTCCTAGCTTTTCAGCAACTTTTTCTCTAACGGAAGAAATCACTTCTACTTGAGTTATATCCGCATTTATTTTATTTAAGGGGTCGGACTTTCATAGGGTTTCATGATATTTCATATCAACCCTCGTCCTCATTCCCCTTGTCCGGCTCCCCACGCCTAGGTTAGGGAGTATGGACTCCCGGCCACGACATGGGAAGCCTCATCGAACCCATCCTCCCCCTCACATTGCTCCTCGGGTTCATTGTAGGGCTCTCTTCTACATTATTAGTATATAACTACAAAATTTATAAACTTTGTGGTTACTTATAATTATATGGAACAGATTATTTTCCGTGGTGTCATATCCTCAGCTGGTAGGGATAAGTACGGGGATCAAAGATATACAATAAACGTGCCGAAAAGCGTTAGGGATAAGGTTAGTAAAATCGCTGGAAAGGAGGTGATTGTAATTGTTATCTTACCAGATGATGAGGAATAGGATTATCGCTTCTAAGGAAGCTCTCGAAAACTTCCAATTCGTTACAATGAATGGTAAGGTAATTTTCGAAGATAAGGATAGGGTTGTTAGGATTGCTAGGGCTTACTCACAAGTAGTTAAGAGTGCTATTAGGCCATTGTTTGATGGAAAGAGTGTTGATGAGTTAACTAAGGAGTTTTACAGCATCTTACCAAATTACGTTTACCTCGAAACCGCTTTAAAGCAAGCTAGGACAATTGTTGATGGCTTGTTGGAGAGAGAGGAAGAGAAGGATAAGATTTTGCACGCTAAGATAAGGAAATTCTGGTTTGCCAGTAGGGGGAATAAAAGTGATAAAGGTAATAGGAATGTGAAGTTCCACGTTTTGGAAGACCACGTTTTAATTAAGGTTAAGGATCCTTGGGGTAAGTGGGTTTATGGGAAAGCATATTTCGGCAAGGAGTACTTACCATTGCTTAAAGAGTTAGAGGATTTAGCGAGTAAAAAGGTGGAGGGTTACGGTGCTGTAATTAGTTTCAAGCATCACCCAAGGATCCACCTCCAAATTCCACTCCGGCTTTATCTGAAGTACTTCTCTTCACCAAAACCTGTGGGTTACGGTTTGGTTGCTGGTTTCGATTTGAACAGTGATAGGTTGAATGTGGTTGTAATTAATAAGGAGAGTAGTATTGTTACTACTAAAACTTGGTGGTATAGCGAGGTAGTTTCCCATGGTTTTCCTAAAGGGAAAGCTATGGCTTTGCGTTTGAATGCTCTATCGGAGTCCCTCAATTTCCTATCAAGGGTTGGCGTTGATTATGTTATCTTTGAGGACTTATTCCTAGTTAAGAGGAGGAAGTTAAGTAGGAGTAAGAGCGGTAATAGGAAGGTTTCACGTTTCGCTAAGAGGCAAATGTTAATTCACGGTGTTATTAAATCGTTAAGGTTAGGTTTTAACGTTGTGTTAGTTAATCCTAAAGGTACTACAAATTCAGAAGAGCATGAAAAGGTGATGAGGGAGAAGGGTTTTGATAGGCATATAGCCTCAGCTTACTTAATAGCATTAAAAGGATTAGGAATGTTAAATAATATCAAATGACATAAACTTTACGGTTTATCGGAAACTGTTGACAACGGCAAAAAGAATAGCCTCTTCTATTGTTCTCTCATCCGTTTCAATCTTACTTCCTATCCCTATAGAAAGCTTGAGAGGTCTTAAATATACTGCATTATCATTATTTCCCTGGTTTTCTCCTATTATGACAAAATACTTACAGTCGTCCCCAATTTTATATTTACCTTTAACTTTAGGTAATGCTTTCAAACCTTTTACGCAAACTTCTTCACCCCTTAAAAGTGCGGAAGTTATCTTTACAATGTTTTCAACATTAAGTATTTTACAATTTATTAACTTAACAAATTCCTCAACGCTTGTTATGTTAGATAATTCGCTTGCAGTAGTAATCACTGGTGTAGAATCCAATAATCTTGCAATTTCCTCTGCATATTCGTTAGCTCCCCAATGTGCCGTTTGTCCCTACACTTTCATTTCAATCATTTTATGATAATTCATGATAGAGTGTAGGGACTTAGCCCTCAACCACCAACTTACTGTAGGTGGGTCATGGGACTCCTTCGAGCCCAACGGCACGGGGCTCACATCTCTGCAATCACTCCCACCCTTTTGGGCATAGCCCACATCGGCGTGAGAGATCATTATTTATCAACAAAAATTCGTTATAAACAGACAAAAAGATTTCTATTAACGTGAAAAAGGATTCAGCCCAATATTGGGATCACGAACTTTCCTTCATCATCTATTGCAATAACTGCAGGATCTTTATCTTTACTTTGAGCGTACTTGCATACTGTTCTAACTGCGCCACTTAACGCCATAGTAAAGATTATTCCGTCATAACACTTCCAAATATTCTCAAAGTTTGCCTCCTTATAAGAGAAAAGAGAGCATGGAACTTCCCTTTTCTTCATTTCTTCACATAATCTCACCGCTATATTATTTTTACTTGCATAGACAATAGCGAATCCTCTCCAGGCTCTCTCCATATTAGGAATTGTCACACTAACATAAATAAGAGCTCACTAAAGATTTTCATTAACAAGAATAATGCACGCATGATAAATGTACTATAGTTGAAATCTACTATTATTATCAATTATAATTTTTAAATAAAAATTATTAACTTTATAAACAACTCTGAAACTGGCTCACAATTGATTGCATCTGAGAATTTGTAGGAGCTAAGTTTACAGCTAATACTGCAATTTCTTCATTATTTGATACTCCTTCAAATGCACCTAAAGCGGATATAGAAGTTACGCCTAAAGATTGTAAGGGCAAAGATGATATTGGGAGTTGGCTTAATAACGTAGTATTAGCCGTCGACGTGTAATAATAATCTAAACCATTAAATGATGATAGTACAAAGCATATTCCTTGAGATTTAGCTTGAGCTTCAGCTGCTGAAATCGAAGCAGAATAACTAGAATTAGATAAGATCGAGTTTATTACGCTATAAGTCTCAGAGGCAGGATTAGGAGTATAATTCCAGTAAGCTCCAATAAGAATGATATAAGTTTTCTCGCCATTGACTGTACCATTAATTATACTAAAAACTACCTTGGATGGATAGGCATTATAGATTATTTGATAAGCCGAAGAGCTGCTAAATGGTGGAGATAAAAGATTAGTAAATTGAAGACTATTATAGCTCTCATAAACTACTGTTCCATTTAGGTATTTCACTTTATATTCTCCATTGCCCATGTAGCTTGCGGTACCAGATTTGCATTTGGCAATAACCCATTTACCACCGAACTCGCTCTGTGCAGTCGATGCTAATGCAGAAACCCCGTGAGGAGATATTAATGGCAATACGACTAAGAATACTACTAAAATAATTATTATAGCTAATATACCACCAATAATAGCCTTTAATGGTATCTTTTTCTTAGGTGACTCTGGAGAGTTGCTATTTGCAGGAATATAAGGTGGTTGGGAATTAGGTTGCTGAGACTGCTGGTCTCCTACAGCCGAAAACTGATAGCCGCATCTGACACAAAAGTTTGCATCATCAGAATTCGGATATCCGCACTTTGGACAGTATTTTACCATTTGTATATGTTATTATCTATTATTAATAAATATTTTGGCTACAGATGCTTTATGGACTCTACAAGCAACGTACTTAAACAAAAACTAACTTTATTACAATAAATCTTTTAATGAAGGAAAAAGGTTCATCTTATTTCATAATACTAACTATAGTGTACTTAAATTTAGGGGTCTTAGCTTTTTCGTCCATCTCACTACATACAACATAATTTATTTCAGCATTATGCATATAAGTAAATACTGTTCCTTTCATTATTTCATTTGATAGCTTAACTCTAGCCTTTGCAGAACCGCATTCTGAAGATATTTCCACTTCATCTCCTTCCTTTATTCCCAGACTAGTAGCATCTTCTGGATTAATAAAAATCTCTAACGGAATTTCTGGAAACCCAGACCTAACTATTAGTTCGTCAGTATTATAGTGAGTAACTTCCCTTCCAGTGATTAGAATCATACCTTTAGAAAGCTTTGGTTGCTCAACCGGGTGGAAGTGAGCTTTGCCGTAGTCAACAGTTTTCGATAAACCGTGAAGTTTATATAATTTAATGGTTAAGATGAGTAAAGTCACACCAGATGTGGATGGGTTTTCCCGAAAGGTGTGGCTAAAAGATGTGCGGGTTTCCCCACATCCGTGAGGGGTGTGTGTTGGGGTTATCCCGCTAAAGGGGCGGAGGGGTAACGGAAGTGACTCCGGTGAAGCCCAAGGGCTGAGAATTGGATACAAATCCATGAAAATTCAATGAAGCCCAAACCCCTACAGAGAATGGCCCGTATTCTTTAATTATCTTGTTTAATTTGAAATAAATCTCGTCGATTGCCTCTTTCCATGAAATTCCTACGAATTTCTCACCTTCTTTCTTTAAAGGATATAAAACTCCATCTTCTGCATAAAGAGATTTAAAAGCAATACTGCCTTTACCGCATAAATGGCCTTTACTAACTACATGACTTCTATCAGGCAAAACCCTTACTATCTTACCTTCTTCAACTTCTAGATCTATACCACAACCTACTCCGCAAAAAGGACAAATGCTTTTAACTATCATAATAGATTATTTGTTTTTAGAAATTTTAAGAGTAATATTTCTAATTAAACATATTTCTTCTTAAACTTTATTTTATATTAGATCGTTCGTGTACTAAATTTCCTTATATACGTCTATGAATTTCTTATACCAGTTCTCGTAAGTTCTCCTAGTAACTACGTGAAACTCAAATAAAGAATAGTGCTGTATTTTATCTCTAATATAATTTACAAGTTCAGCGTATTTATGAGGATTATCACCATATTTTTCAGAAATTATAAGAATATCTATATCACTATCGGGCCTAAAATTTCCCCTAATAAAACTACCAAATAAGATAACCTTAGCGTCAGGATCCTTTTCTATAACAGCTTCTTTAATCTCCTTCAGATATTTCTCAATATTATGTAGTATTTCTTTCCTTTCTTCATACATCATTTTTAGGATTTCTGCATAGTCTTTAGACAATTTTCTATCATATTACTAAATTCCTCTCCTATTCTTAAAGATTTTTCAGCATCATCCTTAGAAAAGGTTTGTGGCAAATATCTGCTAGAAATATATGAGAATTCTATAATAGAAATGAAATCCTTATTCTCCTCATAGAAATTACTTAAATTACAAGAGTTATCCAGAATATTTATTACATATTTAAAAAGTTCTGAAATCTTGTGAGTTTTAGGAAAATCTCCAGTAAGAGAATAGAGGAGAAATTTTAGATTAAGTTGAATACTCTGCTCAACATTAAACAAGACTAGATTATAAAAACCTCTCTCCATCGAGAACTTGGCTTGCTCAAGAAATTGTCTAGCATTATCTCTCAGAAAGCTCATTATCCCTTTCTCTCATAAAGGCTTATAATCTTTTCTAGAAGTTCTGTTGGTGTCGGTTCTCTACCTTTTTCCTTTCTCAGTTCGTCTACAATCTTATTCATAAATTCTTTTACTTTTTTTCCGGCAATACAAAATTCTGGAACCCTAAAGTCAGGGACACCGTTACCGTCATAGCTTTTTAACAAGTCTTCCTGCTCGTCTTCTGTAGCAAAGGGATAAGATAAACATGCGTAAGGTTTAAAAGAATTTATAGTACAAATCCAGCCCTTCTGAAACTGACAGGGTCTTGGTAACAAATAAAAACCGTTCTTCTTTTCTAAACGCAAGTTCTTTATATTCTTCTTCATTTCCTTAAAATCGTAATCATAAACTGGAACTGGATAACCTGCTTTACAACATTTTCCGCCACAAGTCTCACACTCCTTTCCCAATTCTATTACGTTGTTCATAGCAAATTGGTAAATTATTGAATAAATAGCAAACTTAGCTATAGGTACGTTGTATTGACTAAGAAAATTCACAATTTTTCTTAAACTTTCAACGTCAGCCCTTAAGGCTCTCTTTGTAAGAATATTTACTTCCTCAGCGTTCATACTTACTCATTTTTATATTAAAATAAATTATTATCTTCAAAACCTTCTTTGAAAACTTCAAGAGGAGGATATAAAGGATAATCTGTAAAAACCTCTTTACTGGTTTGTATAGTCTCTGGTAGTCTGTAGACCTTGAGAGAGTAAATTGCTCCTTCTTTGTCTTCGCCTATAGAATTACCCCTCTTGAGAATATCAATTATTTCCTTACCTTGTTCTGGAGAAACTTCTATTTTTAATTTATCCATCATATATTCTATCGTATATGCCAACTGTGAATACAAATATTCATAAGCCTCTACCTTTACTGCAGGAATAATAACTTGTTTTTCCTTATCGTCTTTTAAATAGAGAAGTAAGTAATTATCGTGAAGTCTCTTTACGTACTTAAATGGTAAATAGAATGGTATATTCCTTACTCTGCTTACAACTCCTTTATTTTTCTTATATAATCCTATATATCTATAGAAGCCCTCCTTATAATAGAGGAAGATGAATGATATATCATCTTTAGAAAAGTATGTTACATAGTCCGCTTCAGGAATTTCATTCTCTGCAAGTATTAGTATCATAAAAATTAGTATGGATAAAACTTAATATCTTTTCAGTAAAAAGATTTCCTTAATCCATTAAAATTTCCCTATATAGAGTTGGTTGTCTTTCGGCAGTGAATCTATTAAATAATTTTGAAGCTAACTTTACTTCTACCTCTTCCTTTTCTAACTGCGTTTGCATAATTATATTGTAGAATCAGCGTTAAAAAAGATTTTCTCAAAGTACTTCAAAATCCCTGCTTATGTGTCTTTCCCATAAATATTGGCTTACGAAGAACACCTTTGAAACGTCAAAATCAAAGAATATTGCATCAGTATTAATTACTTGAACTATTGGTTTAGGTTCTATAGATAAGATAATGGGCTTTTCAACTTTTATCCTGAAGGTTGTATGCTCTGGATGGTCTATTATTACTTCAGAATTTTCACCTTTTGGAGTTAATAGCAATTTTAAATTATATGTCACAACTGAAAAGAGTTTTTCAACTGCAGAGTCTATTAAAAAGGCAAATTTACTATTCATAGTATTTATTCTAACTCTGACGAAACTTGAATTCAATACTGGAATATAAACTCTGCTATAAGGCGAAAATGAATTAATTAGATAAGCCTCAACGTTAGATAACCTAAGTACATGATTTGAACCCATTAAATTAGTTATTTCGTCACTTTCTACGTTCTTTCTTTTTCTATCGTCTTTTATTCTTGATGTTAAGAAGAGCAAGGAAGCTAGAAGATTATAATAAGCTTGCGTCATACTATTTGAGGATTCTAAAACTCTCTTAATTTCCTCATATAACTCGTCGCTGTCTGAGTAATACTTTATTATAGTCTCCAAATTTGTAGAATGTAGAGAAGATAATGAAGAAATCTCCTGTAAAATTAAATCCACTCTCTCCTTTATTTTTCCAGCATAACCTTTAAAATTATCATGAAACTTATCCTTAACTTCTGCTCCAGCGTAAAGCTTTATTAAAAGCGGAACTAGCATGTGAGGAATATTTCCGCTCATTATACCGTTATTTACCTCAAAATTATACTTCTTTGAAAGTTTTTCGATTACAGAATACTTTAACGTAAAAGAAGGTTTTCTAGGATTCTCTGAAAATCTACCAGAAGAGGCCGACAAGTAAAGTATTTTGCCTAGTCCATTAATAAATTTTCTAAACTCTCTTCTTAAGATTTTATCATTAGCAGGAATTATTTTGAAATTAAAATCTCCTGAAAATGCCTTTCCTTCATTTAATTCCATTTCCTTAATTCCGTTAACCGGAGTAATTGTAGAAGAATAGAATTTATTCAGTATTCTCTCCAGAATTCTTTTCCTATTGAATGTCGGAGTTAAATCACTTATTTCTTCATCTCCCTTTTCTTCTCCAATATACTTAGGCAAAGAAGAGACCCAAGAATTATTCCTTAAAAATTTAGGTAACGTCACGCGTTGCTTTTTAGGCATTGGATAGATTACATTAGCAAAAGCGCCTTCTTTCTCGCTCTTATTAAGCCCATTTAAGCCTATAATTAAGATGGGTACATTGTAAAAGTGTATTGGAAAAGAAATAGACGTAAAGTAATCGTAACCCTTTGTCTCTACTATCTTAGGGGTACTTAAGGAGAAGAAAGCGTAAAGTTTTCCTTCCTCTAACTTTAATGATGAGATTTCTTTGGGCACATTAAGTGAATTGATCCTATTTTTGATCTTTCTACACGTAAAAATCGCTTTATTCCTTTCGCACTCATACATCTCAACTTCTCCTGCAACGTTAGCAAAGGAAGTTATCTCAACCTTACTGAAATCATTAAAAATTGATGGTAAAGAATAGGAAAGAAGTTTTCTTTTACCTATCTTACCCCAAGAAAGGGTAAAATTAATCTTTCTACATAAAGTAAATCTCAAATTTTGTAAATCTTCCGAGTTTACAATAGCTTTCCTAACTATCTCAGAGAGTTTAGATAATTCTACTTCCCTGGATGCTGAATATATATCTATAGAGAAATCAAAGCTTCTACCTTCTTGGGCAATTAGCTCTTCTACCCAAGCTATTATAAATTCAACTTCTCTCCTTCTATATAGTTTACCTAAGATGAAATCTGAGGAAGATATAGAAATTACCCTCTTATCCTTTTGGCTAAAAACTATTGCAAGATGAATTACGTTCGAAGTTACATCTCTAACTAGTAGTATGTATTTTCTTTCATCTTTCAGAGGATTAAATAGTTCTAGGTTAACTTCTACCGATAGAGGTTCGTTATGCCCTCTAAGTGAAGTAGGCAACGTTAAATTTATTATGCTACCATCTCCAGTAACGTTAGAAATCTTATACATTAAATAAATTTAGTAGATGGGAATAAATAACCTTGTTGAAGATTGTTTATTTATTCTATGTTCGATATTATCTAGATGGTCACTTACTTAATAGAAAAGGAAATAGGAAGTAAGGAAGAACCTAAAGTAAGGATAATAAGGAGAACGGACGATAGACTTAGTTATACCTTTGACTCGTCTAGAATTTCTAGGCTTTATATTCCTTATACAATGAAGGAAAGAATGGACGAGATTATAGAAACTGTGAATAAAAGTCCCTTCACTAAATTAAGTAGAATAAGTAGTGAAGAACTGGACAAGGTCCTTCTCATCTTAAGAAGATACCCCAACTTATTTAATTCAATAGACTTCTATTCCGCGGATGATATAGAATTATCTGAATTTGATGAAGAAGGAAGAATTAATGGAAGAAAGACAAAGTTTAAGATAAAGGACAAAATTTATGAAATAATAGGAAATAAAAGCATAATAGTTAAGGAAAAATATTATGAAATTGCTAAGAAAATTAATGCGTTAAAAGTTGAAATCACGTCTAACAGTTACGATAGAGGATTTAAGATATCAAGTCTTGGAAATTTATTAATGGTTAAGAGTAAAAAAGGATATAAGGAATATTTTTTTGACAACTTTTCAGTAATCATAGAAAGGATGCTAAAAAAAGAGGATATGGAAACTGTGAAGAAATACAAAGGAAAAATTTTACATTTTACTAAAGATTACGGAACAACGCTAATAGATGGAATAGCATTAAAGAAATTCTATATAGATGGAAAAGAAAGTGGCATAGAAGAGCTAAGGAAAATAGCGGGAGAATTTTCTGCAGAAATTTCAAAGCATTGCTTTAGCTGGTTTAAAGGCCATGAAATAACTACTTCGCAAGTCCAAATTCCTCATACTCAGTTCGATTATTCAGTAGACGACCTAAATCTTCTAAAAGATGTTTCTAATCTGGGCAAAGGATATTTCGTATACGACAACCTCAATATTTATAGCTATGAATATGGGTTTACTATAAGATTAAAAGACGGAAAACCTACTTTTTTCAAACTAAATGAAAGTGTGAAAAGTATAGATGCAAAAAATTTTGATATTGTAGCTTCTGAAGTTCCGCCCTCAGGAAGAGGTAAAGTACTAATTTACACAACTCTTGGATTTAAAAAAGAGAATAACCTTAATCCTATAAAATTTATATCAAAGGATGGAATTAGGATGAAGAAGATTTCACATTAGAGTGGATTTCCACAATTCATACAGAACCTAGCGTGTGGAGGGTTTCTGAAACCACATGCATTACAAATTTTCTCTTGTATTGGAGGCATCATAGGTTGTTGCGTCATAGGTAGAAACATTGGTTGATTAATTGGTTGGAATTTTGTTTGGTTAACTAATCTTTCTATCTCCTTCATTATGTCATGCTCTATCTTTACGTTATAAATTTCCTCAATACCTTCTACCGCAGCTAAGGGCATAAAAACCATCGCTGCTACAACGTCCTCTGCAACTTCTCCCGCCTTTAACCAATTTGACATTCCTATATCTACTTGTAAAAATCCTTGGCCTCCATAAAGCCTTACAGTAAATGCCCTATCTGCACCAAAAATCGTCCTTATTATTCCTTCCTTTTTAGCTTGAACAACTACATAACTGCCTGTTTGTAAAATTTGAGTTTTATACCCTTTTCCTGCTAACCAAGTTTCCAATTGCATTCCTAACTGGTAAGGGTCTACATATACTCCTTGAAAGGTCTTATTCATTAAATCGAGAACATAAGGCTGGCTTAAAAACTTTTTTATAAACTATCTAGAATAAGCTTAAAAAGTTAGATTCCGAACAAATCATGTTTTATTATGCCAGAGGACTTTGGTTTCAAATATTTACTTATTTCTAGGATATTTAGAAGTATAGGATTAATTTTCGTTACTATCTCATCTCCTCTGTACTTAAAGGCTTTAGGATATTCTCCTTTACTCATAGGTTTAGTGTTTTCCGCAGTTGTAGGATTTACTGCAATTCTTTCACTTTCCTTAGGGTTTTTAGGAGATAGGAAAGGTTATAAGAAATCTCTAATAATAGCTGAAGGAATATCCACTCTAGGAGTTCTTTTACTAGTAATAACTCCTACATCGTCTTTCGCACTACTTTCTACCTCGCTTATATTAGCTGGAATAACTGGGAGCGCTACGGGAATGAGGGGACTTTTCTCTCCAGGTTTAACTGCGCTAGTTGCTACTAACTGGAAGGAGGATTTTGAAAGGGTGAGAAAGATGGGACTTCTCTCTTCAGTAGCGTCTTTGTCGTCAATAGGAGGAAGTTTAATGTTAACTTTCATGGATTATTTACCTTTCGGTAAAATAGGAAATTACAAATTTCTATTCTTTATATCTTCTATTTTTCTAATTTTATCCTTTATTTCTCTTTTATTTGTTAAGGAAAATAGGGAAAAGAGAAGAATAAAGAAAGAAAAAATAATGAAAAAGAGTAGTCTAAAATATGTTTCTAAAGTCATATTATCAAATTCTATTGGAGCAGTAGGTATAGGAATGAGCATTCCTTTACTTTCCCTATGGTTTTCATTATTTTACCATGCTACAGATTCTGAAATAGGAGAAATTTTTACATTGAATTATATATTTACTTCTCTAGGTTCATTTTTAGCTACCAAGATAAAAGGAAACATCCTTAAGCTTGCGTCCTTCACTAGAATAATGAACGGAGTATTCTTAATTACTATTGCGTTATCACCTTACTTGTTTCTTGCAGGCATAATGTACATCCTTAGAGGATTAAATGCAGGCTTCGGTGCGCCTAATAGGACTGCAGTGAATATAAAAGGAATTTCTCCAGAAGATTACGGAACAGCATCAAGTCTTCAAGGACTAGCTACAAGGTTTTCACAAATGAGTTCAAGTATTGGAGGATATTTAATGGAAATTGATCTTCCATTACCTTTGGAAATAGGAGGATTACTTCAAGCAATAAGCGGGATAATGTACTTAAAATTATTCAGAAAAGATGTGGAAGAAAGGTCAATTAACGCTGAAACAAAAACTGTTCAATAATTCTCATATTTTATCTATAATTTCATTAATTTCCTCTATTAATATAAAATATCTCTAGACGCTGTTATTTCATCTGGATAGATGCTCACTAACATTTCCTTATCTGGGCCGTTATATTAAAAAGCGTGAATATGTAAAGCTTTATTTACCATTGCATCCGGTTCCTCATCTAGTAACTGTGCAACTCTCTTCAAATAGGTAGTAGGCATAACTGTTACTATCCATTCTACCCTTTCTACTTTTTTCCGTTTCTTAATTTCACTTTACCCTTGTATTCCTTCTCTAATTTATCCATATTATCAACAGCTTTAGCAACTACTAAAGCTTTTACGGCTTGAAATATCTTACTTGTAGCATTTCTAGTTAACCCTTGCTCGAGGAATTTCTTTGCTATCTCTGCCTCGTATTTAGCTTCTTCAAGCCTTACCTTCTTATATGCCTCCTTATTTATCCAAGATTTCGGTAATTTATCCACATGTTTAAAGTAATAAAATGAGACTAATAAATAAAGGAAAACTGTTATTTCTTTATCTCTTTCAAAAGTTTCTGTTTTATCTCCCTCGCACTGCCAGAGACCGCCTTGCTTTTTCCTTCATGCACATAAAATACTGTAAATCTGTCTGCTTCATACTCCTCAACTTTCTGAATTTTTATTCCCTTGAATTTCCTCTCTAAGCTTACCTTTAGTTTCTTCTCTTTTCTTATAGACCTTGCTACAAAGTTAGCTTTCTTAAGAAGTAATTCTAATTTCCACTTTTCCCAATTTTTAACAGTCGATAAGAATTCAAATTTTTTAGCTAAAGAATCTATGAATTTAACTAAGTCGTCTAATGACGAAAATTTCTCCTTTCCTGTCATAAATCTCTTAAGAAAGAAGGCGATATTAGTAACCCTTTCTCTCTCGTCTTTAAGAATACTCCTGCTGTTATCAGTCATTAAAATACTTTTGTTAAATAAGCTTAAAAATGTTGAGATCCCTTTTGTTTGCTTTGAATAAATTAATAATCCATCTCAAGTCATTAATAGTGTGATATTTATAGAAAATTTAACGAAGAATTTTGGTGGAAAAGAAGTTCTTAAAGGAGTTTCATTTGAAGTAAAGAAAGGTTCCATAACAGGCTTTATAGGCCCAAACGGTGCAGGAAAAACTACCACAATAAAGATCATTTCAGGATTAATAAGAAAAACTGGAGGAATAGTTAAGGTCTTAGGAGAAGATCCTTGGGATAATCCTAAAGTTCACGAGAAGATGTCTATCATCTTTACTAATTTAGTTTACCCTCAAGAAAACACTGTGGAAGAATATTTAAAAGATATAGGTAGAATTTACGGTAGTGATATTACTGAGCTTGTTGACGAATTCAAACTTAGACCTCATTTGAAGAAAAAACTTTCACAATTATCTTCTGGGCTAGCACAAAGAGTTCAACTAGCTGCTTCGCTTATAAAAAATCCTGAGTTAATCATTGCTGACGAACCTACAGCAAATTTAGACCCGCCGGCAAGAATGGAATTCTACGAAGAGGTAAAGAAGCTAAATAAACAAGGAGTTACGTTCTTTATTTCATCTCACATTCTCTCCGAATTGGAGAAAGTAATTACTGACGTAGTATTCATAAACGAAGGTAAGGTAACTTTTCAAGGTAAAGTAGAGAAAGCTCTCGAGAAAGCTGAAGAGGAAGAGATTCTACTGGTAGTAAATGATCCTGAAAAAGCGATAAAGATAATAGGAGGAAAAATAGAAGGTTCTTATATAAAGGTAAAAGGGAGAGTTAGGGATATAGTTGATAAGTTAGACGACGCGGGGATTGAAATAATAAGCTTAAGAAGGTCGTCATTGGATGATGCATTCAAGAAATTATCAAATATTTAGCGTAATTTTTAAAGAAAGATTTAGAGAACCTACTCTAGAGTTCATAATACCGCTAATGTTCACTTCTGACGTCTTTATTAATGCGTTTTATGAAAGAGGAAATTTTACAATTTACGGCGTAATCTTGGCTTTTATTCCTTTGATCAGCGTCTCTGAGACTATTGCCTTTGCCTTAGCTTTACGCAATATAATATTCGTAACCGGAGATCATATTTATAGGGGTTCAATAATCTCCTTTTTAACACTTCCCATTAAGAGAATTAATCTTTTCTTTATGATATATTTCTCAGACGTAATTGCTCCTTATATAATGTGGTTGACTACGACGGAGGCTTTCATAATGTTATCAGGGATTCCAGTACCTCAATATCTTATATTAATCTACACTATAGGATATTTCTTTACAGAAAATATAATCCTTAGCATAGCTTTAACGTTTAAAAGTGCGGGCATTGCCACATTACTTTCCAGCTTTATAATAGGCGTAATTTTCATATTTGGAGGAATGTTAAATTATTATGAGTTAATTCAAGGTTCTCACATGTTAGGAATAACTTCCTCGCTAAATCCTTATGTTCTCCTTTTATATGAGACGGTAAACAGGAAAAGCCTGCCCTGCATATATGAGGGGCTCGTAATGGAAGTTATGATTGCATTATTAACTTTCGTCTTCTCTATAAATAGATTTAGGAGGTTAGAAATATGATAAGAGGATTATTATTATCCCTTGGAATTATGTTAATTTCACTATCGTTGCTTTCAATTACCTCTCCAATCTACAATACTGTAGGAGTTAGTAAGCCTTATTGTATTTCAATTCCTTCAACCGCAAAAGTTATTGCAACAGTTTACGATAATTTCACTAACGTAACCATTTACGTTAGGATAATTCATGGTAATTATAGTGAGATAGTAAGACCTCCTTACGTCATTACGCTAACTAACGGAAAATGGATATTCGAAATCTATAATGAAACTTACCCAGAAACTTTCTTCAAGACCGTAAATGAAACAATAATAAGGAAAAATGAAATAATTATAACACAAAAAACTATAAATTTCACTAGGATAGTAACTACCACTAATGCAACTTACCCTGTTTACGTTAAACTGTACGTAAAATGCATGAGGATATTCAAGTTTCAAGAAATAGGTGAAATATTAGGTGCAATAATGGTTATTTCGAGCGTCTTTTTGTATTTAAGAAAACGTTTTTAACTACGAATGGAATTTTTAATTATGAGACTACTTAGATGGTACTTAATTTATAAAATCTTGGTATTCTTCCTTAGAAGAGGTGGAAAGAAGTGAGCTTAACAAGCTATGTTAAAAAGGAAATTTCAAAGAGAATAGAAGAATTAAGCAGGAGTTTTTATGAAAACGTTTTACCTCCAGTTGATATATATGAGGAAGGAGGATTCCTAAATATAGACGTAGATTTACCAGGCTTTCAAAAGGATAAAATTCACTTAAGATTAACATCATCTAATGAAATAGTAATTGAAGCAGAGAGGGAAATTTCAGAAAGCGGTGTAAAATACTTAACTCAAAGACCTAAAAAACTATATAGAATTATCAGATTACCAGTAGCAGTAAAAAAGGATTCTCAAATTACTGCAAAATATGATAACGGAGTTCTCCATATTTCAATCCCAGTTGAAGGAGCTACAACAATAAAGATAGAATAAAAGAGATTTTTCTTCCCATCTACCTTTTTATTATCAATGCTAAAATTACTAATAATAAGGATAGAACTAAATCCTTGGTTAACAAATAGGATAATATGGATAACACTGCAACAACCACGCTTATATAATACTCACTCCTTGACTGAGTAGCTTTTCTTTCAATTACCGGCTTCTCAAGTAGCGACGTCCTAAACTTTCTTACATAAGAAGACACGGTGTCCTTAAACTGGTCAATCAAAGCCGGAATTACTAGGTCTTCATCTTCTATTAACTTCACCAAATTAGAAAAGAAATTAAACTCTGGGTAAATTGTGACGCAAGTACCTCCTAATGTCGAGGTTGACCTAATGTAAAGTACAAGCTTTTGAGGTAATCTAAGAGGAAACCTATAAAATACTTCATTTGCAGCACTTATAAAATCTTCAACCTCTAACGTTTCCGGAGTAACTCCTTCGAAGGTCTTGAGGAAAATCTCGATGCCTTTAGCTAAAAGTTCCCTATCAGCCTCTGGCTGAATTGCACCTAATTCATCTAAGACCTTAACTAACTCTATTCCGTCTAACCTAGTTAAGGCTACGTAAGCTCTAACTAACTTATTCCTTGTATCTTTATCCATCTTACCTACCATTCCGAAATCGTAAAGCACAATATTACCTTCATCATCAACCCCTATGTTTCCAGGGTGAGGGTCTGCATGAAAATATTCCTTTTCAAGTAACATTACCATAAAGGTTCTGAATACCTTATATGACAGCGTCTCCGGTGGTATAATTTTCTTTGCCTCTTCGGAAGTTACCTTATATGATTTCACATACTCCATTATTAATACCCTCTTTGTAGCGTAAATTGGCTGAGGAATTTTAACGTCTGGAAAGTTTAATTCCTCTTTTATTTTCCTCATGTAGAATTCCTCCTTAGTAAAGTCCATTTCATCAAAAATTCTAGATGAAAAGTCATCAATTATTGCCTTAGCACTCTCGTAGAAGGATTCATCAAAAATGTACTTAAGAAAAGGGACTAAAGTTTTCATTACTTTTATATCTTCCTCAACTTCCCTCTTTATATTAGGCCTATTAACCTTCAATACGACTTTTTTACCGTCAAGTTCTGCCAAGTAAACTTGGGCAATACTTGCAGAGGCTATTGGATTAGGATTAATATTCAACCTCTTTAGAAGTTCGTCTCCTAGATCTTCCTTAATCTCTTCATAAACTTCCTCCCAAGGTGCAGGAGGTACGCTATCTTGCAGTCTAGATAAGACCTTCAAGTAGGCCTCTGGAAGTAAGTCAGAATGGACTGATAATATCTGTCCAAGCTTAATGAATGCAGGACCAAGAGAAACTAAAGTATTTAACATTTTTTCTGCTTCTTTTTCAACTTCCTTTTCGTCCACTTTTTTATTTTCTAAAGTTAATCTCCTATAATGCCTAAGCATAAGGACTCGTGGAAGCAACTTAAAACCAACGTAGAGCGTTCTAAACATGAATTTTATTATTCTCAAAAGATATTAAATATGTTCTCTTTCGTTTATTAACCTCTAAAGTAAAATTGTATCATGGAATGGAAAATAACGAGTAAAAAACTTGCAGTAGTAGATAATAAAAAAGATTACTCTTGTCTTGTAGATGATATAGCAAATTCGGATAAAATGAAGGAATTGAGTAAAAAATACAATATATCAGAAAACACTATCCACGAATTTATCTCACAATTTCTAATAAAAGTTTTTAAAGAGAAGAAAAATACTGAGGAGGAAATAATAGAAAAATTTTCAATACCTAAAGAGATAGTTGAAGAAGTTAAGAGGCAAGCCCTTCGTTAAAAATTTAATTCTTCAGTAGTAACAAACTCAGAGGCCCCGTCTGATTTGTGAAGAACCTTCAGCGGGCTGAGTGTGATGAAATATTCCATATAAAGTTAATGCTCCTATAGCTGATGAGATTAATACAAACAAGTAAGCGAAAATTGGATTTAATATGAATAGGTAGTTAAATATTACACTACCCAGGAATCCTGCAACAGCTTTCCCCGTGTATAATATTCCATTATTTACAGTAGAATACCTAGTGCCAAACACTATCCCGGACACGTTAAAATACAACGTTATTACCGCACCTCCAGCTAAGCCTATCATTACAACTGCAGGAATTATTTGACTAAACAAGAGGGATACTCCTCCTAGTACGATAATTGAATCGGCCATTATTGTAGTCCTTATTACGCCCAACTTATCAGCAATATGACCAAAAATTGGCCTACCTGAACCGCTTAATACTGGAAAAATTGAAATCAATGCTGAAAGCTCTTGGAAAGGTAATATTTTTCCAATTATTGATAATGAAGAAGAAATAACTAACAATGGAACTGTGGCAGTGACGAAAGATATGTAAATCAACCAGAAAGTTTTACTCAATACTGCCTCCTTAGGAGATTTTCCACTCTCTAACTTAGGGTATTCTATGAACAAGGAAAGTAATGGTAATATTACCAACTCCGTTAGTCCAATTATGAGAGTTACCAACCTAAAATTTCTTGACATTAATATAAATGGGTCAGCAAACGCAGAACCTAAACCAAAGCCCAAAGACACCAAACCCGTAGCCAAAGCCATTCTTCTTTTAAACCACTTTACTGCAAGATTTGAAGCAATGCCGTAAAGTATTCCTTCTCCTATACTACCTAAAGACCAAAAAAGGAAAAATGCATAAACGCCTGGAGAAAAGGAAGTTCCTAAAAAGCCCAAAGCAGAGAGTATAGACGAAAGCAGTGCCACCTTTTTAGGCCCTAATTTATCCGCAAAATTTCCACCTAATGGCTGAAATCCAGAAGAAAATATGGTAAAGAGAGAAAATCCGAGAGAGATCTCAACTATGCTAACGTTAAATCCTTCCCTTAATAAAGGCTCTAGGGCGTTCCAAGAGTATTGATATAATGAATTGAAAGACATTATCACGAAGCCTATTATAATAAACTTCTCCTTCCTCACAAGATTAAGTTATATTAAATATATAAATGCCTTTACCCTTTATTCATGTATATATAATTTAAATTTATCAATTTTAATCGAGATCAAGTATTTAACATAATGAGCCTTAACTTCTACGAAATTTTTTAATACGTATGGATACTCTATTCATATGAAAAGAATTGTAACACTTGACCCTGCTACTACGGAAATAGTTGCATTTCTAGATGGAACATCAAGAATTGTAGGAGTACCAGAAGACACTGACTACCCAGAAGAAGTTAAACAGAAAGTAAAAGTAACTAGAAAGCTAGTAAACGTAGATAACTCGTTACCATCAGAAGTAATTGACGAAATAGTTAGGCAGCGCATCAAGGAAAGAAAACCTTTACACGAAGCACTTTGGAACAAGATTTACGAGCTAGAACCAGACTTAATAGTAGGCCAAGGAATTTGCGAAGTTTGCGCTTTACCATCTATATCCTCTTTAGGTAATGAGAAAATAGTAACGACGCCTAAAAAATACAGAATTTCACGGATGGAAGTTTACAATCCTTCTACATTCATGGATATACCTAAGGAAACGATGAAGATAGCTAAAATTCTAGGAAGAGAAAGAAAAGCTGAAGAACTTAAGGAACAATTTGAGAAAAGCATAGAAGAGACCAAGGGAATTGCAAAGGGTACTAAAACTGTGGTAATAGAATGGATAAAACCTATACACCTCATAGGCAAATGGGTTTCCGATATGGTTAATTTAATGGGTTCAAAACCTTTAGCTAGGCCAGGAGGACAAGGAGGAGTGTTCGATTGGGAAGTAATAAGAGAGTTGAATCCGGATTACCTTATAATATCGCCCTGCAGTTTCTCCCTCAATAGGTCTTTAATGGAAATTGAGAAGATTACTACTTTACCCGGTTATAGCGACTTAAATGCAGTAAAACAAGGTCACGTTTACGTTTTAGAACCACTTTATGCTAGGGCATCTCAAAGAACGTTAGAATTCCTAAATGCATTAAAGGGAATATATACTACAGGGGAGTTGAAAGGAAATATGGGATAAGGCTTTAATCTTTAAGTAATTACTGCTTTGTGGATTAGTTCAATAAATCTCATTAGAATGATACAGTAAAAATATGTTCTCTATAGAAAATAATATCTCGCCTAAATAATTTACTATACTACTTCTAGACCTCAAAGCCCTTAGCTCGAC
>Ga0208549_100206_pt1 | contig 28959 bp, 25 predicted proteins | sample BED_host_MetaG_FD_187135 | JGI IMG/M metagenome (GOLD analysis project Ga0208549, IMG submission 187135) | Hot spring microbial mat communities from Yellowstone National Park, Wyoming, USA - BED_host_MetaG (SPAdes) (version 2) | ecosystem: Environmental > Aquatic > Thermal springs > Hot (42-90C)... | reverse complement strand
CTACCCAAAGGCCTACCACACTTAACAACATGATGAGAACCACAAGAGGGGCAAGAAACGTCTTGCCTAACTACAGCCTTCCTACCATATGTAATACTCGTTATACAAATATAAATAGCTTAATGATGACACTATCATCTTACTCAATATTTTAGCTTATGGTTATAAGACACCTCTATTTGAAGATAAAATTTCTCAATTAATTAGATTAAATTCTTTTTTAATACTTAACTTTCAGATATTTTAGAGAGCTTAGTTAATAGATTTTATAATGAGAATTTAGCATATAGAATCTGAAGAGTTAACATTAAAAGGCTTTTATATTAGATCCCCTTATGGAAAGGGAGGCCAACATTAAATAGTTAAATTCCCTATACACTAATAGGAATATACCTCTTACTTTTAATAACTTTGGTTTTTAATATTAATCTAGAACATGTACATTATAGCTAGAAACCTAACTCTTTATAAACTAGTATAGTTAATAAATAATGTGAATGAACCGTTAGTAAGTATAGTAATACCAACTTTAAACTCTGAGAAGACCGTTAAAGGTACTTTAGAATCATTACAAATACTTGACTACAAGAACTTTGAAGTAGTAGTAGTAGATGGACATTCAACTGATAATACGCTAAATATAGTGAAACAGTTTGTAGAGAAATACGGAATAAGAATAGTATTAGAGGAGAGGAAAGGTAGAGGTGTAGCTTATAACAGAGGAGTTTTAGAAAGTAAGGGTAAATATGTAGCATTTTTAGATAGTGATGCACGAATAGCTACTCCAACATGGATAAAAAATGCAGTTATATTAATGGAAAATAATGATAAGATAGGAGTTGTTTTCACTAAAGTTTTTTCTCCTCCAGATTCTAAATTTTTGCAAAAATCCATAGATACATACCTTTGTAAAGGGTTTACAACTGCAAATGGAGCAATCTATAGAAAAGATGCAGTGTTAAAAGTAGGAGGATTTAATGAAAAAATGAATTATATGCAAGAGGATGAATTACTTTACAAATTAACGAAGGCTGGATACAAATACGAAGTTAACTTTAATGATAAAATATATCATTATCATAGAGACTCAATAAGATCTTACATAAAGCAAAATATGGAGGCTGCATATGGTGCTAAAATTTTCCATAAATTAACCAAAGAGAAATGGGTTATAAGAGATGCATTAACTAGATTAACAATATTTTTTGCCTCAATTATTTTTGGGTTATCATTGATTCTGCTGAATATTAAGCTATTTTTAATATTATTATTGCTATCATATATTATTTTATTACTTAAAGTAAATTTCGAGACTTGTAAACATTATAGATGGTCAAAATATATATATTTATCCCCTTTTCTTATATATATCTCAATTATAGGTTATTCAATAGGTTTTTTAACCCAAAGAGATAAAAAGAGATAATGGTTGAGGTTTCGCAGTTAATAACTCAATATAAGATGATATACTCGCAATATCTTTTAAGCTTGGAATTATATAGGATAGAAACTTATTTATTATTAGTTTTACCATTAATGGTTTTTGCTATCTATTATTTTTTCGGAAAAAAACTAAAATACCATTATTATCTAATATGGTATAAAGTTAATAAAAAGAAAAAAATTGTATCATTAAAAAGTGGAAAAGATCCTATAAGTAATGGTATATTAGTTGGAATTATTATAATTTTACTATTATTTGGATTTGGAATATATACATTAAATATTCAGCCCAAGGAAAATTTCTCAGAAATGGTTATCTTAAATTCTAATGGCATTATTGGAAATTATCCATCACATCTAGTTCCTGGAGAAAATGCATTAATTTATGTTTTAGTCCAAAATCATGAAGGTATACCAATGCTTTATCAAATTAAAGTGATTTTAAATGATAACAATACTAATATAACTCTATATACATCATATAATATAGTTAACAATAATGGCGAATGGAAATTACCTATAGCTTTCGCTATAAATTCTACTGGAACTTTTAAATTGGAAGTAATGTTATATTACTACAACTTAACTTTACAGAGGTTTATATATACAAATATCTTTAACCAGTTAGTAGTTAGTGTAAGTTAAGATGATGATTATGCAAAAAAGGGAAGTAGAGACAAGTAAAACCGTCGAACAAATGGTAAATGAACTTGTAAATAAAGGATATAGTGAAATTGAAGCAATTAAGATAATACATGATAAATACGAGATAGAGAATAAATTAGATTTCACTAGCATAATTATTCATATATCATCATTGATCTTGATATTATCTCTATTCAATTCTTCAAGTTTCATTATATCATTAAAAATAGCTTTAGGCATATTTTACTCAATATTTTTTGTAGGATATGCTGCATTGCGAATATTTTATCCAAAAGAGTTAAAACAACTATCTAGTTTACATACTTTAGGTATTTCGTTAGCAACAAGTTTTGCTATAATAGCTATGATAGGTCTGTTATTAAACTTTACTATAGGTATTACTATATATACAGGAATAATAGGCATAGTAATCTTAACCGAAACGTTTAATATAATATATAATTTAAGGGGATATAGATGAATTATAAGACATTCCCTATTATTTTAGGATTAGAATATACGTTAATCTCAACAGTTTTGTCTGTACTCAATTTAACCGATATTAAAGCATATATAATTTTATTTGCTATAGCCTCTGTAATAACAGAAATTATATATTATCCTTTATCTAAAAGAACAAATTACGTTATTTCTGCTATTACCGTGTTCTGGGTAATATTGAGCATCTACTTTATTTTACAAATATTTGGTTTGACATAAGGTGGAAGAAAATGAAAATAGAAAAAATACAGATAACATTGCTTTTAATTTCTATAGAATTAACTCTAATAGATATAGTTAATATATCTATATCTAACTATAATTTGCTTAAATATCCTTTTGGACTAACTCAAGAACTACCACCTATATATTGGATAACGGAATTTATTACAGCAACTGCTTTCATAATACCTTTAATTAAATTTAAAGATTTTGATAGAAACGTATACAATTATACAATGCCTATAGCTTACCTGCTACTTCTTTTTGATACATTTTTCATATTTAATTTTATAAATCCTGTTTTTATATTATCGAGAGATGAGTTAGGTCATTCAGCGGAGGTATTCAAATTACTCGTTAAACATTCTACAATGAACAATCCTAATACTTATCAAGCATATTATCCTTTAGGATTTATTTACGGAGGTATATCATTTCTAATTTCAGGATTTACTCCCACATCATATTTCATATTCTTCGGACCTATGTTCTTTACTATATTTCAGAATTTGGTAGTGTATGCGTTACTTAGACTCTTTTTTGAGTCTCCTAAATCTGAATTAGGAATATTAATTTATATGTTATCATCTATGCCTTTTTATGTAGCCGAATGGTCACCCCAGTTAATGTCATATAATCTTTTGTTCCCAGTATTTCTGATATTGGGATTGATAATAAAAAGAGGAGGAATAAGATTCGTGCCACTACTAATTCTCCTATCAGAATTAACTGGTTTAACTGACATAGGAACATTTGGAAGTGCTATTACAATAATTATTTCTGTTTTAATATTTTCAAGGAAAATAGGTAAGCTAAATCTAAAATTCGTTATTTATGCAGCTACATTAACGGCATCAGTTTACATTTATTGGGTTTACTTTAACCCTTTAGCACAAGGAGCATTAGGTGGTGTTCACGTACTTATAAACGATTTCGTTGAAGTTATAGAATCAATATTTATTCCTCAAGCAACAAAAAATCTTGTACTTCCTTCCAGCACGTTAATATATACATTTATACCTTCTTCACCATATCATTTGTATTCAGTTGTAAGTAAATTATTGGATGGTGGTATATTTCTTTTAACCTCTATAATATCTTTCATTTACCTAATTGTCTCGAAAAAAACAAATAACTATATTTGGCTAGCCTTTTCTGTAGGTAGCGGACTATTATTAATGCAGTCCGCTATAGGATTAGCAGATAATATAAGTAATGTATTAACAAGAATGATCCCTCAAGCAATGACATTTTATACTATTATTATAATATATTTTCTATATGATAGAAAAATTTTAAAGACAATATTTACTCTATTTCTAGTTGCACTAATCCCTCTTTCGGTATTGGGATATGCAATGATAGCTACTTCTGAACATTCACCTGAAGCAGCATTTTTAGGTGGAAAATTATTAGGCGAATATGGAATTAATACACCTTCAACTTATGGATTTTATGTAGCAGTATATGAATATGAAGGTAAAATTATGCAAAGTTATGGAACTAGTTTACAAGGAATTAAATTTGCGGGACCATATATAGAAACATTAGTGCTATATTTTGGTGGTCCAACTGAGGTAAATGACTACCAAAGCTATTATAATGGAATTGTACAAAACTATACGATATTCTTTAACTCAGGTGACTTAATTGCTGGAGTAAATTGTTTCGTATAATTCTATAGTTTTATTTGATACTATATCCCATTCAAAATTTTTTGCTACATATAATGAGTTTTTACCGAGTTCTTTTCCGTTTTCTATAGACTTTAATATAGCATTTGCTACTTGATTATAATCTTCTGGATTGACAGTATATCCGTTAAAACCATCTTTAACTACTAAATAGTTAGGACTATTCTTTGATACTACTATTGGTAAACCTGAACCTAGTGCATCAAGTACTGCAGAGCTTATTCCTCCATCGCCAAATGAATCTCCTAACATTACAAAAACATCTGAAACACTATAAATATACTTTCTCTGATTATATGGTAAAGGATTCATAAAAAATACTTTACCATTTAGTCTAAGTTCGTTTACCAATGATTGTAAATAATCCTTAAGATATCCCCAAGCTACTAATACTAACTTAGAATTAGGTATTTTATTTAATACAATCTGGAAAGCTCTAATTAACTCTGGTAATCTTTTTCCTTTAACTAACTGCCCTAGATATAGTATTATTATATCATCGTCATTAAATCCAAATTTAGCTTTTATCTCAGATTTTGACTCATTTATTTTTAATCCCTCAATATCTATACCTAACGGAATAAGTATAGGGTTAATTTTTACGTATTTTTTTATTTCATTCATTATTATTTCATTTGGTATAATATATGCTGAAGCCATTTTATAAATAAAATACATATATAACCTTCTAAAATTTCGCTTAATTTTAGAAGTTTCTCTTAAACTACTTGCGCCTATGATAGTTACTACTTTTTTCCCTATTGGAAATAATTCTATACCAGCGTAATATCCACCTATACCATGCACTATATCCGCATTTTCCATTATTTTCAATGTTTTTAGTGACGAAATTAAAATCCTTAAAGCATATAATTTACCTTGAAAATTAGGCGTTTTAACATCAATTAAGGTAAAGTTATCATTGATAGCTTTTACGTTATTTTTTATACCAATTCTTATACCTACAACTTCTATTCCTTTTTTACTTAATCTTTTAGCTAATTCAAATGAGTACGCTTCTATTCCATCCCAAGGCTTGTCAGTAGACGGGAAAAGTACTACTTTCATCGTGTAATATCTTTAAACTAAATATTTAAAGATTAGCAGAAATTAAGTTGAGTAGAATGTTAGTTTCAATAATCATTCCTACATCTAATGGCGAAAAAACATTACCGGAAGTTTTAAATAGTATACTAATACAAGACTATAAAAACCTTGAAATAATAATAATAGATAATGGTTCTAAAGATAATACAGAGAAAATAATAGAAAAGTTTTTAATAGAAAACGATTTAAATTTAAAATATTTTAAATATGAAAATAAATTAGGCCATGCAGGAGCTATTAATGAAGGAATAAAGAAAGCTTCTGGGGATTTCGTATTAATATTACACGATGACATGAAGTTGGGAGAGAAAAATTGGATATCGAGTATGTTAAAAGTCTTCGAGAGAAAAGAAGTAGGAGTTTCCTCTTCTCTTTTAGTTACATCTCCTTTTAAATTAAATGGCATAAACAAAGCATTTAGCTATATTTATATTTTAGGATGGCATAAAATTGTTAATATTCCCGAACAAGAAGTGCTATTTACGGGTTTAAATAACGATATAATAAGAAGAGAAGTGATAGAAAAAATAGGAATGTTTGATAATACTTATCCTTATAGTATGCATGATATAGATTTTTCAGAAAAAGTTAGAAGATTAGGATATAAAATAATTCTCAATCCTAAGGTTCATGTTGAGCATTTATTATCTTCTTATCAAAGGTCTCTTAAATCACACCTTATTAAAGCTTGGCAATACGGCTTTCCCTCTACTCTAATTCTAAAGAGATATAAGTATTTACCTAATTTAGATAATTTTCTATTCTTTATCTTCATTATATTCTTTTTTATGTCCTTCTTTATTAATAAATTCGATATACTACTATATATATCAATTGCTATTACGCTTTTAACTTTACCCCTAGAACAGCCTAATTTTTACGGCAAGAATAAGCTAAAAAATAGAGGAAAAAAGCTAATTATTAGTTATATTTTGTCAAGTTTATTCTATCTATTAAATAAAAATGCCTTCTTCTTATTTTTAGGAGGAAGTGTTATCTTTTATAGAACACTTAAAAGCTCTATAGAATCCCTTAAGGAACTAAAGGATATAAAGACTTCTCTTCAAATAATAATCTTCTATCTTATTTGGAGTTTTATAAATGGATTAGCAGTCTTCGCTGGAATATTCAAATTTCTAATAGCTTATGATAAAGTGAAATTATCTGCTCAATAATTTTTTTATTATCATATTTTTTCATAATATTCTCTCTAGCTATTTTTCCCATTTCCTCTATTTTGCTTCTAGGAAGCTGAGAAATATTATACAAGGATAATGCAAAATCATTTAAATCGTAAACGTTAACATGAAAACCGTCTATACCATCAGTTACTTGTTCCACTAGGCCACCATTACCCTTAGTAACTATTACGGGCCTTCCAGCTAACATTGACTCAGTCACAACTCTAGCCCACGTATCGGGGACTAAAGTAGGTACTACAACAACATCCACATCTAAAAGCATATCTCTTATTTTACTAACGTATTCCGAGTAAGGAAACCTTCTAGTCACTACTACTCTGTCCTCTATTCTAAGTGACTTTACCATCTCTATTACCCTAGGCTCTTCTAGTCCTCCTAGTATTTTCAATTTCATATTTCTATTATATTTTAGAGCAATTGAAAATGCTTTAAGTAATTGAAAAATACCTTTTCCTTCGTCTGGATAACTAAGATAGCCAAATGTAAAATTATTGGAAGGATGATATTCAACATAATCAATTGGTAGAGTTATAGCATTTACATTTATAACTCGAATTTTATCTTCTGGAAATCCTCTAGATATAAGAATATCTCTCACAATATTACTTACTGCTAAAATTATTGAGGCTTTGGATACATATTCTTTTATCTTATTTAACTTGTTTATCGCATAAATTGCTTCTATAGGTGATAATAATTTATTAAAATAGTTATCCCTCTTATTATATATACATTGAGCAATCTTTGTAAAGCTCTTACAATCACAATATGGATTTTCCATAGAGTTAAAATAGCATGTGGGCCACCAATATTGAATATTTATTATGGTTTTGGCATTATTTTTTTCAGCTATCGGTAAGATTCCATACATGGCGTTAGCAATATGTATTATAGTATCTTTAGATTCATAAATAATCCTAAATATTTTTTCAGCATATTTTTCATTATTTACCATTTTCTCGTAACCAAAAATTCTACTCTTGTTAGGATAGGGCAAAACATTATATTCTGAATTAAACGTGGTATATATTTTAGCATCTATCCCAATTTCAAGTAATTTTTTATATAATAATAACATTGTTGCAAATGTTCCTCGTTGTTGCGTTTCAGTCAAAATTCTTACTTTCATTAGTTACGTATAACTAATTTAAGAGTTAAAAACTTTATAGAAATACATCAAACTAGCTACCCATGTAAATTAGCTATTGAAACTCCTTTTCTTCTAAGGTCTAATATTTAAAGATTTTATAAAATTTTTGTGAAAAGAATTCTTAATATTAGTTTTATTTTATCTAAAATATCGAGAAAATATTAATTTTAGCTTAAGTTGGCTAAATATTAACACAAGCGATATAATAGTTGCCAAATTTATACTGTCATAATATTTAATGAAAATTAAAGTATACAATAGGCTAGACTTATTAGGAAAAGGGAAGATCTCTGGCATATGACTAGTTCTAAATAACTAAGTTTCTAACTATTAACTCATATCAAAATGGTTTATTATATTCCCTACTAATAGATATCAAATCGGTTATAGCATATTTAAAATAATTCTTTAGCATATATAAAAAAGGCTGAAAGTTATATCATAATAACAGTCTTATCCCTAGCTTTAGTAAAGAAATTATATATTATATTTAGCGGAATCGACATATATGATGGAGCTATAAGAATATATTAAAATAGAATTAGTAGTCTATAATTTAATAATTAAATATTTATCATCACATGTATACCTATTTTCGTAGAACGCATAATTAATATGAAAATTGTTAAACGTTAAGGTACTACTGGTTAAGCTCTAGAATTAAGACTGTTAGCTAGGATGACCGAACTCTTTCTCATGCATTTCTTTCATTCAGATTATTTTGGAGCTCTAATCTATCTTATCCAATGGTTTGTGGGTTACTTCAAATTTTATCAAAGCTGGCATTAAACTTTCTTTTAATATAACGTTTGATTTCAAATTTTAGGAAATTCAATGAGCTTAACATATAAGAAAATTGAAGAAGTTCCTATAAAGCACTTATCCAGAGAAAAATTAAAAACTACCTAGGAAAAAGGGATAAAAATTTTATATGCCTAGATAAATAGATAAGTTGTGGATAATGTAGTAATATATCTTGGGATAATAGTTGCAGGTTTCTTAATAGGCATACTATCCAATATTATACTAAAAAGAAATTCCCTATTAAAGTCATTCTATATAGTATCTGTGGCAGCTATTAACTTGATTATATTATCATTAATTTTAATTACATCGTTATTAATGAGAACCAATTTAAGTAATACACTTATACTTCTATCACTCTTATTTCTCTCAATATTCTTTTCATTTTATATAAACACCTATAGGAATATATTAAGTGATATAAATGTTTCAGCATTTGGACTAATTACGATAGTTATTCTATTATTAGCTATATCTCCCTTTTATATTTCGACAGATAGAAATACATCATATTTACCATCTTATGTAACTAATCCAAAAATCTCTACATCTCCCTTATTCCAAGATTATATAAAAATCTTAGGTAACCCTTCTTACTATAATGTATATCGTCCTAATCCGATTTTATCGAGGAGTTTGGAAATATATTCGAACATGGTATATAATTTATTAGGCAACTTTATTAATCAGTCACTAAGTATCAGAAATTTTTCTAATTATATATACATATCATTACATTCTGGAAATACTAGTGGAGCTATACAATATTATTCTGAATTATTGGAAACATTTGATAATCTTACAATCATAAAAAATAATATCACATATTACGCAAGCATTTTAGGTGAGTACTCAGATAGTTTAAGTTTTGGACAATTTCTACATATATTAAATAAAAATTATACCGCAATTAAAAACATTGTTAATAATTATTATATCATAATGAGTTTTATTTATAAACTACCCAAAACCTCCCATGTACCAGTAGAAATAAAGATTACCAAGTTAATAATTCCGTTTAATAAGACGGTAAATATAACTGGATTTCTTATTTCACGTTCTAACTATTCGATAAATGGTACTTTATTTGTAAAATTTCTTAATACCTATAGGGTTGTTAATTTAACTAATAGTAGATTCTCTTTCCCAATTCGCTTAACTAATTACAGTAATCCTATTTATATAACTATATTATTTACGGGAAATAATATTTTCTTACCAAATATAACAACATTCGTAGTATATACCAATGTGACGTTTACTAAACTATTTGTTAAGGCAATACCATACAATCCGTATGTAGGAGGTGATGTGAATATAGTAGGATATGTTACTGGGTATAATAGAACGCTTGTAATTTCTTTGTTAAACTATACTAAAACATATATAGTTGGCGGTAACTTTAGTATTAAATTCCCTCTACCTTATAATCTAACTAATACTACATATCTCTTAAATTTTACTGTCTTACCTAAGAGTTATTTATCTCCAGCTGTTAAATATATAGTTATTACTCCTAAATTATACTATGAAAATCTTAGCGTTAATGTTATAGATAAATGGATAATTCCTTTTCCATTAAAAATAACCGGAAAGATATATTATAATAATACACCTCTAAACAATGTGAAAATTTTCGTCTTCATTGGAAACTCTAGATATGAAACTATTTCGCATAATGGATATTTTTCTATTGAAGCAAAGCCTAAGCTTAGCGTTATATATGGAAATCAAATAATATATGTGGAATCTGACCCTCAATATGCTTATTATAGAGAAGTAGCCGAAGTTCATACTACAGTGTATAACTTTATGATGTTCATTATATTACCTTTGATTTCATTATTTATAGTCATATTGCTTAGAAAAAGATCTAAAGCAAATAAGCTTAAACAATTCAAATTAAAGGAGATTCCAATACAAGGTGTAAAAAATGAAAAATAAGGTATCAATAGTTTTGTCAATATGCATATTACTTTTACTTCCGATAATTTTCCCAGACACCTATCCTTTTTCCCCTTTTAATATAGGGAGTCAGGGTATATCTTATTTCTATAATAATTTTGAGAATATTACTTCATCTAACGTTACTATCTTAATATTAATGGAGAATATCAATAACGTTACTCCTTATTTAATCTATCTACTTGAAGGAAATACAATTATTATAACTGGAAATTATAGTAATGTAAACAATTTTCTGCATAAGTTAAATGCAGACGTTATTATAGCTCCAATAGTTTTAACGAATAATTTAGATTATTATATGAATAACAAGATAATAATAGTAAATGAAAGTAATTATACATTAATATTTCCTTACGCACATCCAATTATCGGAGGAATACCATTAGTAGAAGTAGATAATAATAGCATTATAGCTTATTATCACTATGGATCAGGAAAAATTATAATTATATCTACTCCATATTTCTTTTTAAATGGCTATTATAAATTGTTTAATAATTCTGAGTATCTACATGAAATAACTGGCACAAATAAGATAAGAATCGTCATATATACTCAAGTCTCTCCATTGTCAGAATTTAAGGAATTTTTACAATCTCTTAAATCTTTACATTTATAAACAAATTCATTAATTAATTTTTGGTAAATTAGTAGAGGAAACAAAACATGTCCTTATTTAACTATGACTTACTTTGTGTTCAAACTTTTTATGTAGTTCAAATACACAGAGAATTTTATCGCTAATAATAATATAGTCTCTTTCATATTAACTGCAACGCTACTACTCAATTAAACTATTGATAAGATTCTTACTAGACCTTCTCGATTAGACTGCGTTCCCAATTCAATGAAAACCACTATAGAAGAAATTCCACACAAGTACTTTATAGGAACTTCTTCAATTTTCTTATATGTTAAGCTCATTGAATTTCCTAAAATTTGAAATCAAACGTTATATTAAAAGAAAGTTTAATGCCAGCTTTGATAAAATTTGAAGTAACCCACAAAGCACACAAAAGAATAATAATCTTTAAATATATGAATGTAAGTAAGTCTATCTATGAAATTGATACTGCTGAGCATATTACTTGGGCTAATTATACTGTTGTTTATTCCGGTTTTTAATGGAGGCAGCCAATTTTACGTGCTTGAAGTGTCAAGTATATTTCCATTTGAGATAAACGGTGTATCTTATCCCCCTGGCAATTACTATCTAATGTATAGAGGAATAGTAAATATAACCTTTTTCAATTTATATTATCAATCAAATACATCAAGATTACATCTTATAGGAATAAACTTTAATGGCACTTTCCTTAATTCTTCATCAGAAATTATAGGCATATTAAAAATTTATAGTAAAAATAATTTCACATCTGTAATAGTTAACACTACTGAGCTATTTTATACCCATATTTCTTCTCTTTATGACAAAGAATTTTATGTTATAGTTAATGCTAGGCATGGTTCTCCAATAAGTAGCGGTTGGTATGCTTCTGGTGAGTTACTTACAATACCTTTAGGTGATACCTATCAAAATGGTTCAATAAGGTACATAATATCTCATGTATTGGTTAACGGCACACAGAAAACCTCTTTTAATGTTAATTCGCCTTTGATAGTCAATGTTACATATCTTGTAGAATATTTGGTTAACTTTTCTAAACCTACGTATGCCTATATGAATGGCAGTTTAGAAATAATGAGCTCCCAATGGTTACCTAATGATACTCAACTAGCTATTCCAAAATATATTAATCTAACTAGAGATACCAGAATATTTACTACTGGAAATCTTACTGGCGTAGTATATATCAATAAGCCGATAATTATAAATGATACTCAAATTTTTCAATATTATGTTAACGTTAAGGACCCAGTAATAGCTAAAATTAATGGAAACTATACTAATTTTACTTCAAATTGGTACAACGCAGGAACACAGATATTTATCCCCCCATATTTTCCTTTAATTAATGATTATAGAATAGCCATATATGGAAATCTTACTGGGATGTTTACTATAGAGTCTCCACTTATAATAAATGATAGAGAAAACATCCAATACTATTTGCAATTTCCATTCCCTTTACAAATAAGTCTATCTAATGGTACATTATACTATGGAACAAATATATGGATTAATAATGGTACTTATGCGATAATATATTCTCAAATACGTTATATAAATAACGTAACTAGAGCAATAGTAATACAACAAGTCTTTAATTCTCCAAATTTTGGGAAATTAAATTATATCTTACAATATTTTGTTACTTCAAATCTACCGTTACCCGTTTCCATAAATGGAACTAACACTACATTAACTAATGGCTGGTTTAACCAAAGTACAGAATTTTACGTCTATCCTGTCTATTATGTGAACTCTACCGAGAGAATAGTAATCTTATACATTAATTATAGAAATATTACTCTACTCTCGCCACTATCTTTTAACGTATATTATATTAAAGAATATTTAGTTAACATAGAGGGATATTATTCACATTCAGTTATATTAGACGAGAAACTCTGGGAACCTTACGGTTCTATTGTGCAAATACCATTGCAATATGAATATGAAGGTATCTATTTTGAATCCAATTCAACTACTAATCAATATTATATATTTGGTCCTTCAAACATTACGATTTATTATAAGCCGATAGATATTACAACTTCAGTCTATACTCCAGTAATTGCAGGATTACCTATAGAAGCATTCGTAATAACTATAATTATAATAATCGTCTTAGCGTTAGTTTTACTTATATTTAACAGAAGTAGAGTTAATAAATAAATGATTTTAACAAATAATGTGCCTCATAATCAATGAATCAAATATTGATGTTGTTTATAGAGTTAAAAACGGCTTACTCATTTTACTTTTTAGTATTTTTTGAGAAAAACTCTTTAGGCCTTACTACTTCCTTAATTTCATCAGTCCTTCTCAACATCAAACTTCACTCGTTAAAATTCTGTTATTCCTAACGCTTTTAATCCTCTCCAAAACTTCATCAGGTAAAGTTCTTTCAATTGTTAGAGTCTTAGTAGTGATGTATAATAATTAGATTAAATACATTTATATAGTATAGTAGCAATTTTATACTATGGTACTCTTAAGTATTACAATAACAGCTAAAAATGAAGCTCCAGTAATAGATAAGGTATTAAATAACTTGATTAAACAGCTAAATGATATAAACTATGAAATGATTTTAATAGATAATTGGAGTAGCGATAATACTTTTCAGATATTAAAGAAGTATGAAAATAATCACATTAAAGTTTTTCGATACAAAGGAAGTAAAGGCTCTGCAAGAAATTTTGCTCTTAAGAAAGCCGATGGAAAATACGTAATGGCATTAGATGCCGATCAAGTTTATCTCAATTTGGATAAATTTCTTAGGGATTATTTTTCAAGATATTCTTCATATTCAGTAAAAATTGGTAGAAGTTCATTTCCAATAATATCTCCCAAAGAATTACTAATGAATGTAGGAGGATGGAGAGATCTGCAGTTCGCAGAAGATTGGGACTTATGGTTTAGACTGACGGAGGCATGTAAATATATTTATCTTATTGATTATGATTGGGTATTTGGAGAACATATTAGAAGTCATAAAAATAATTATAGCATACTATCAAAAATACTAAAATACATGCTAAAATATAGAGATTTATATATAGTTGGGTTACCAATCCGTCCACAAAATATTTATAATAAGTTTTTTTATCAGTTAGGGATGGTGCTATCATTCTTCAAGAACGAAAAGAAAATAGTATACAATTGCACTAAATACTTAGAAATACCCACTGATAAAATTGAAAGCGAAATGGATTGGGATTTGCAGTTTCACTATAATTTAATTAGATATCAACTTTTAACATGTAAAAATAAGCCTATATTTTTAGAAGTATTATCTAAATTTGAGAATTATTTAAAAAGAAATTGTAGCCTATAATATATAAATCACATCATTGATTCTAATCTCTCCATGATTTTTAGAAAGCTAAATTTTCCCTTTTATATTTATAGAATCTAAAAGATTAACGAGAAGTTGACGTATTAATGCGTAAGATTCCATTATCATCTGCTCCAATAAAAATGCTATCATGTACTTGTTTTTCTTCTTCAATGCTAGCAAAAAGTATTATCTATCAAAATTTTTTTCTATCTGGAAATTTTTATTATATCTAAATAATTCAAAGCAAAGTTTATCTTATACTTAACATATGTATATTTAATGAAGTTTCTTATAAGTGGCGGTGCTGGATTTCTAGGCTCTCATCTCATAGAAAACTTGGCTAATGAACATGAAATAACAATAGTAGACGATTTATCAACTACAAAATATATACAACTACCAAAAAATGTGAAATTGATAAAAGACAAAATAGAGAATTTTAAAACAAATGAAAAATTTGACTACATCCTACATTTAGCGGCAAGGCCATCACCAGAAGATTACATGAACAATCCAATAGAAACATTGTTATCAAACTCCATAGGGACATGGAATGCATTAGAAATAGCTAGAAAGAGTGATGCAATATTTATGTATACTTCTTCCTCAGAAATTTACGGCAATGCAGAAGTATTACCAATACCAGAAGAATATTGGGGAAAAGTAAACCCTATTGGAGTTAGAAGTTGTTATGATGAAGGAAAAAGATTCTCGGAAGCATTAACAATGGCATATTATAGGGAATATGGATTAGACGTTAGAATACAGAGACCATTTAACGTTTATGGGCCTAGATTGAGAGAAGATGGAAACTATGGAAGAGTAATATCACGTTTTATATATCAAGCATTAAGAGGAGAAGACATTACAGTCTTTGGAGATGGTAAACAAACTAGGGCATTCTTATACGTTACAGATTGGGTTGAAGCTACGAAAAAGCTTTTATTTAGCAAGGGAATAAAGGGCATAGTGTTAAATATTGGCTCAGATAAAGAGGTTAAGATAATAGAGTTAGCTAGAATGATAATAAATCTAACTAATAGTAAATCTAATATAAAATTCCTTCCACCAAGACCAGATGATCCTTCAAGAAGGGCTGCAGATATAACAAAAGCTAAAAAGTTGCTAAATTGGGAGCCTAAAGTATCCTTAGAAGAAGGGTTAAGGAAAACAATAGATTGGTTTAGGGGTGTAATTGAATGATAATAGGTATAGTAGGCTTAGGCTATATAGGATTAGTAACTGGTGCAGTTTTAGCTGATCAAGGACATTACGTAATAGGTGTCGATATAGACGAGAAAAAGGTAAATGGATTAAATTGTAATAGAATACCAATTTATGAACCCGGTTTAGATGAGTTAATAATGAAAAATAAGAAAAAAATACAATTTACTACAAACTATTCTGATCTATCTGATGCTAATATAGTTTTTATAGCAGTTTCTACACCAACAATAAATGGAAAAATTTTTCTAGATTATATTTACTCAGCAGGAGAAAATTTACAAAAAATCTTGAATAAAGAATCCGTAATAGTAATAAAAAGTACAGTGGTTCCAGGAACTTCAAGAAAGGTTAAGGAAATAACTAAGAGAGAAGTAATAGTGAATCCAGAATTTTTAAGGGAAGGGAGTGCTATTACTGATACTAAACATCCTGAAAGGATAGTTATAGGTGGAGATGATGAAAAAGCGATTAAGTTAATAGAAGATTTATGGTCATTTACTAATTCGCCGATAATAAAAACTTCAATGGAAGAGGCTGAGTTAATAAAATACGCAGCAAATTCTTTTCTCGCTGTAAAGATTTCATTTATAAATGAGATTGCTAACCTATGTGAAAAAATCCCAAATTGTGATATAAATAATATAGCAAAGGCAATCGGCATGGATAAGCGCATATCACCATATTTTTTAAACGCAGGACTAGGTTTCGGCGGATCATGTTTCCCTAAGGATACATTAGCTATTACCTCTTTTGCTAAAGATTTAGGAGAGAGACTACATATCGTAGAAGCTGCAATCGAGGTTAATAATGAAAGGCCCTTTAGAGCAGTCAAAATGATGGAAGATTTAATTGGAAAATTAGAGAACAAGAGTATTTGTATATTAGGAATAGCATTCAAGCCAAATACTGATGATACTAGAGAAAGTGTAGGTCTAAAAATAGCTAAATTGATTAGAGAAAAAGGCGGTAAGGTTATAGTATACGATCCAAAAGCTAAAGCTGATTTAGAGATGGTCTCACTTGATGAGTGTATAAATAAAGCTGATGGGATAATAATTGCTACTGAATGGGATGAATTCAGAGGATTAGAGGATAGATTAAAAGGAAAATATGTAGTAGATGGAAGGAGAATCCTAAACTATAAAAAGTTAGAGAAAGGTAAATTTAAGGCAATAGGTGTTAGTTAATGCATGCAGTAATAACTGCAGCTGGATTAGGCACTCGAATGTTACCCGCTTCTAAAGAAATTCCTAAGGAGATGTTTCCAATTCCCTTTAACAATGGATTTAAGCCAATTATACAAATAATCTTTGAGCAACTTTATAATAAGGGTATAAGGGATTTCGTTATAGTTGTTGGTAGGGGTAAGAGGGTAATTGAAGATCATTTTACACCAGATTACGATTTTGTCTCTTACCTTGAAAAAGTAGGTAAAGAAAAGCAGGCAAGGGAGTTATTAACATTTTACTCTAAAATAGAGAAAAGCAATATAGCATTTGTAAATCAGCCTGAACCAAAAGGATTTGGAGATGCGGTACTGAGAGTAGAACCTTTTATTAATGATAAATTCATTGTAGTAGCAGCAGACACTCTATTAAGAGAGATTCCAGATTTAATACCTAACTCTTTTCTAGTTACTGAAGTAGAAGATCCTAGACCATATGGTGTAGTAATATTAGAGGGAGATAGAGTTATAGATGTCGAGGAAAAACCTAAGAATCCTAAATCCCGTTTTATAATAGTTCCTTACTATATGTTTACATATGATATATTTCACGCCTTAAGAGAAGTTAAGTGTAACGGAGAATTACAACTTACTGAAGGGATAAAAATATTGCTGAAAAAAGGTGTGGAATTTATTGCAAAAAGAGTAAATGATGTTTATGATCTGGGTAGTATAGAGAATTATATTGCATCTATAAAGAAAATTATTGGATAACAAGTAATTTAGTTTATATCATCCTAAATTATAATAAAAACTTTATATCTAACTTCATTTAAATTCTATTTAATGGTATAAAATAATATTTTAAGATTCAGTCTGCATTAGCTCTTCCAATTTCATTCTAACTTCATTAAGCTTGCTATACATCTCCATGTATTTATCCAACAATTCTAGTACTCTTTTCCCCTTATCTGTCAAAACACATTTTCCCTCATTAAATTCTATTAAATTCATTTCTTTCATATTATAAATATATTTCATAAAAACTGAATAGTTCAACTTAGCAAGATACATTAATCTAGTCTTCTTACTTCCTTCACTACAACCTCTTAAAATGCTGTAAATTATTTCAGTCTTAGTCCTTCTTCTATTCTCAATCATTATCTATACTATCAATATTCATTGTTAAAAAATTTTCTCGAAATTTAGAAGATTATCCTAAATTTTTTGAGTGATTAAATTTTTTATTTATCTAATAAACTTCATAAAGATTTAATAGAAGGGAAATTTTCCATTTAATAGTTTTTATTGAATTGGGAACGCAGTCTAATCGAGAAGGTCTAGTAAGAATCTTATCAATAGTTTAATTGAGTAGTAGCGTTGCAGTTAATATGAAAGAGACTATATGGGGAAAAAGCTAGATTTCATGTTTTTCTTTTTTTACATAAAATTTAAAAAATCTACATTAATAATCTTTACATATCTTTAATTATTTTCTCAAGAATATCTCCAGCGACAAATGAGGTATGATTTTTTAATATTATATCTTTATTTTCAGTAAAATTTAAGTCTATTTTAGCGCTCAAGATTTCTACTATTCCATTTATAAATTCGTCTTCTGTCTCAGCATTAATATATTTTATATTATCTATACCTTCTACGGCCTTTTTTGTGGCTATTATTGGCTTTCCTGCTGCCATATATTCCAAAACTTTAAGCTTTACTCCTCCCCCTCGTTTTAGAGGGGCTATACAAATATCAGCTGATAATATAAATGGAATAGTGGATTCTACATATTCTGTAGTGTAAACTGGTGGGCTAACCTTAGGTGGTGATGGCCCAACTAAATAAAAATTTACATATTTCCCCATATTCTTCAGTTTTTCAGAAATCCTAACTATAAACTCAGCTGCCTCTCTATTAGGTGGATATCCCATGCCTCCTACAAATACTACTGCAGGCCTTTTTAGTTCTATAGGTTTATATAAATTGAAAGCTTCTATATCAATAATATTAGGCAATATTTTTACTTTACTACTTTTCAATAGTTTTTGTTCTATCTTCGAGGGAACCAGTATAATATCACAGAAAACTGATAATTTTTCAAAGAAAGTTATTATGCTTTTTCCTAATAAACTTAAACCGACATCTTGCTTAGATTCAATAGAATGCAAATGTAAAATGCATTTTTTATGAAAGATTTTACTAGATATTAATGATGGTATGATAGGCCAAGCAGTTTCAGAAATTACTATATCGTATTTAGATATTTTGGAAATAAAAGCTGGAGAGTTTTGTCTTAACCATAGAAGCCTTCTTCCTTTCTGATCTACATTTCTTTTTGAATATGCCACTATTTCTGCGTCATAACCACGTCTATGTAATTCTCTTAACAATAAATATACTTGTTCATGAATACCACCTCTTTGAGGATAAATGCTCTCCATCATTACAAAGCCGATTTTCATTTTCATGAATTATATATGACTTAAGGTATAAATAACTTATGTTTCATTTTTTATCAAGAACAAGAATATATATTATATTAAATCGATTTGATATGATAACTCTGTTATAAGTTCTTAATGAACTAATTCTTTTTTATAATATGACGTATAACTAGATAGAAATTATTAACTATCGTTAAAGCACTATTAGTATTTAGCGTCTGGGTTTAATAGTGCAACTTCTAACGAATGTATTGTCTGAAAAGTTAATATTTTCGTAAAATTCTAGCTTTTTTCTGTTGCAGAATCCTACCAGCAGAAAGCTAGAAGCCTATCAGATTTACTAACATTAAGTTAAAAAGAGCTAATGTGAGATCGCTTATAATATGTTATTTACGGGAAACAGTTACTAAGAAACTAATAATACTGCGTAAAAACTCATATTAACACCTCTGACTATCATGATTTAGTCTAACCTCTAATATAAACTATGATATATCTAAAAGCTCTTATATTGATTTAAGATAGTTATATCTAATGTTAAGGTGTGAACATATTTATTACAACCTTTTAAAAGTTTTTAACATTTCTGTCAATTAGATATGTATTACTATAATTTAGCATATATTAGTATGATTAAATATTATATATAAATTTTCATTCTAGTATATCCTTTATAATCATCACTAATCTTCTACATTATCTATAAATTTTCCATTACTTAGTATAGATTTCAGCTCTATACTAGAGTGTGTAGATAGTGCTCTCATTTAGGTATAAATTCTGTCTTTAACGTAAAAGGTACTCCGAGAATCTTAGCTAGACTATACTCCATTTAGAGGACTCCTCATTTAACAATTTGTAACTGAATGATAACACTTTCTTACATAAAACATTTTAGTCAGATCCGACTGGGGTGTAGGCCGTTGAGAATACTGAGCGTAAAGCCCATCGAGGAACTTCACACTCAATTTTAAGGCGATACCTAACATAAGATCCTTTAACTACTATTAGATGAATGTTTATCTTAAAAATAAATATATATCTGAAAGCTAGTTGCATCTTAATTTTATTTAATATTTCTCTATATAGAAGTAATAAAGTAAATACTATAATGTTATTGAAATCTATATAAGCCTTAAGTGACTTTTGAAAAATTTAACTATATAATTTGACGTTTTTGATACATAAAATCTATTTCTTTTTACACAAAATGCTTAAATGTTAAGGCTTATATTTATATCTGATGTCGAAAGAAGGATCTAGTAATGAGAATATAGAGACAAATATATCTAAAGATTTAGTTACCGTTGTTTTATGTACTTTAAATGAGGAGGAAGGAATAGGGAAAGTTTTAGATGATCTGAAAGCTAATGGGTATAAAAATATTTTAGTGATAGACGGATACTCAACTGATACTACTGTAAAAATAGCTAGAGAAAGGGGAGCTAGAGTAATTTATCAACATTGGTCTGGAAAAGCAGGTGCAGTAAAAACGGCTCTTGATTACGTCGACACACCATATGTAGCATTTTTAGATGCAGATGCAACTTATCCTCCTAAAGAGTTAGATAAGCTGATTCTACACGTTCCAAAATACGTTGAAGTAATAGGTAAGAGATCTAAAGAAAATATTCCATTATTACATAGATTTGGAAATGCGCTAATTAATAAGTTATTTGCCTTGATATTCTCAGTTGATGTAGGGGATGTTCTTTCTGGTATGTATGTTCTTCATACTAATTTAGCTAAAACACTTAATCTGAATTCTAAAGGGTTTGAAATAGAAATCGAAATAGTGTCTCAGATGATACAGAGAGGGAAAGTAACATATGTGGATATAAGATATGAGAAGAGAAGAGGGAAAAGAAAACTATCTAGCTTTAAAGACGGTATGAAAATAATATCTTATCTTATAAAGATGGCAAAAGATTATAACCCAATCTTATTCTTTTCTATAATTGCAAGCATATTCTTATTTCCAGGATTAATAACTTTAGGATACACATTCATAGACTATTTACTCCACGGTATTTTCCATAGTGGATATGCACTTATGGGAACAGCACTAACATTAGTTGGAGTTCAAGGATTTTTAACTGCGGGAACAGCAACTATATTAAAACGAATAGAATATCATATTTTACATAATAATAGTAGAGTACAATAATATAATTCTACTATTAAGTTAGAGTGGAACATTAGCTCATACCCAGTTATAACATTTTGTGCTCTTGTAAAACATCAAACAAGAAAAATTTATTTCAATTATGTTTCAAGGGCGATAAGTGGTATCATCTTGATCTTGTTATCCATAAAGTTAATTAGTTATACATTTTAACATTTTAGATACTACACATGTTAATAACTACATTTTATACTATTATTATATAATAATTCGTTATAATGCTTATATGCAAAATATACATAATTAGCAAAATTTCTGAAATTTCTAGATATTCCCATATTATTTATACCTACTCCAAGACTTCTGCCCTTATAGGAGCCTTTTCTATATCTTATTACTTTTACCGGTACCTTTTCTATCATAAGTTTAAAAGAGAGATCATAATTTTCAACCCCATTTATAAAAGTTTCATCAAAAATTACGCTATTATTCTTGTTCAAAAAAGTTCTGCTAAATCCTCCAAAATCACCAAATTTTTTAATAATAAACGTATTTATGCATTCATTGAATAAATTTTCAATTATTTGTCTTATTTTATATGTTAATTTCTTATCAACTACTCTTAAATCAACGTAAGGCAAGTTAAATCTTCTTAGCAATTTATTATAGTAAATTTGAGCCCTAGCTAAAAGTAATATCAAAGATATATCAATATTCTTAGTTGACTTTCTAAATATCTCATCATATAGCAATGATAAAGAACCGAGGAAAAAACTCCTATAACCTTTTATAAATGTTGGTTTCAAAATTCTAAGTTCATTATAATGAAACTGATAATTTCTATCAGAAGGAAGAATTGCAGATACGACCTTATAATCTAGTTTTTTTAGTTCATTTCGCAAAATATAAGGTTCATCAATCTTGTATACATCATCATTCGAAAAGATAACCCATTCTGGATTATATTTCATTGCTTCCTTAACACATATATTAATGCTATGAGCATAATTAAAATATCTTCCAGAACTCTCACAGAAAATTATTTGAAATCCTTTATATATGTTCAAATCCATTTTAGCATAATCACTATTAACATTTGCGGTAGGAATTACAATTACTATATCAGTATCACCTTCCACTTCATAAATATTAACATCAGCCTTAGGTCTTCTTTTCATCCAGTCTATTAACTCTTCTGCTGAATCAAACATTTCATAAAAACGTAATACGTTCCTAGGATCATTTGAGTAATATAACTCGTCGAGTTCTAAATGAATAGTACACATTTGCGATTACATATCTTTTAACAAGATAATAAGTATTATCCTAGATTTTGTTTGTTGATTTTTTCAATTTATTTCATAAGTATAATACAACATAAGGAGAATTTTCAGTAATTAATATTTATTTCAACGTTATTCGCAAGCTCACACCCTAATACCCGGAGCCCTACCAATTACAGAATTAGCCAAGTGAACCATCCATGCGTAAGCCCAGAACTTGGCCTCAACCACTTGCCCTAAAAAACTTGTAGCCCTAACTTGTATGTGGTTCATTTTTCTTGTATCTTTCGAAATACACTAGTTTTAAATACAACAGTTATTAAGTTTTTACCTTGATTTTTAAGGCAATACTTAACGAAAAAATCCCATAATAATTGCTACTTTCATATTAAAATGGTTATTCGACTAATATATAACCATTATAATTGAGGCTAAAATAGTAGATATATTTTTAAGCTTAATCAAGTAAGGGATAGATAATGGTAAAACTTAAAAGAAGGGATTTTATAGGCTTAACTATAGCAGGAGGCACAATTGCTGGATTAGTAAACTTCTTAGAAAACAAACCTAAAAGTAATCTAGTGCAAATAACTAATAAGAAAGCTTTTTTATATGAGTATTTTGCCATAGTCTACGGCAATCCTGAGATAGGTTACAAAGCAATTGACAATAACGGAAAAATATTATTTAATGGAAAATGTAGTGATGGAACAGGAACTTGCGGTATATATGAAGCATTAGAGTATGTAGAATCGAATTATGGATATGGAAAAATAACTATTTTTGGTAATTTCTATCCAGTCAACTCACCACCTTCTATTTCAAGTGATGTAGAAATTGAAGGAAACGCAACTATCTACGTTAATCCCAATAGTCTCCCATTTGTCTTATCCTTACGACTAAGAAAGATAAGAGTATTATGGTATAAAAATATAGGCATAATAAACAATATGTTAGCTAAAAGAAACATATTTTCTCTGAACCCCTATGTACTCTTTACCAATACATATGAAAGTCTCCTATTAAGTAATGGAGAACAAACTATTGGTGAGCCTAGTTCATTTACTATCTCAGTATGGGTATATGGAGAACAAAACCCTTATGGAGGATATATCTTGTCGTATGGCTCTCTCGAAAGGGGAATAGTATGGACTCTGCAAAGCACTCAAAACTCTATAATTTTTAGCGGAAGTTCAGGGAAAGTTTCCAGCATTGCTCCTCAATCTACGCCTTTTCACATAGGTATAACATGGAATAACGGATATACAGAGTTATATATTAATGGAAAAATGGTTAACTCAGCTGAAATTCAAATAGAATATAAAAGTCCTGCTTACATATGGATTAATAATTTTCCAATTCAGTCACAACAAAGTGGACTTAATTTACCTTCCTGGTTTTCATATGTAGAGAATATACAATTATATAATTCAGTATTATCAGAGTCACAAATATCACAATTAGCTTCATCGCCAATCCAAGATCCAGTAGATCAATCAATTATTTTATGGGCCCTTTATAGATATGTAATGTATTTAGGTGATCTTATAACCGGTAAAGGTTTTCAGAGAATAGGTGCCCTATTTTATAATGGTCCTATGTAGCAATTTGTTAAAAATCCAATTTTTATATCTTCTGATAAGACTGCTTTGAATTTTCTTAAGATATTCTACAAAGTATAAAATACCTAATTAACGTACAAAATATTTTTTAGGTAAATTTAAACTATACTTTCTAGATAAAAAGTAAAAATTTTCGAGCAATAATTAGCAATATATGGAAATTTGAAGAACTAATACTATCCTTTATTTCAATATTGTATTTTTTAATGTTAGTTATAGAGATAATATATAAATTAATATGCTAGATTATACTTTGTTGAATATCTCAATTTTCTTAGATATTAAGCTCGTTAAATTTTCTTAAATTCAAAAATTAAGCGTTGATTTGAAAGTAAGTTTCACGTTAGTTTTGATAAAAATTAAAACAATCCACAAAGTAACAATTATATATATCTATAAATTGCTTAATATCGTTAAATTTTTATAATGAAATATGATAGTTAGACCTAGTCTTCTAATGAATTCGAAGAAAAACAATATGTTAAAATTTTCAAATGTACACTAGATTTAAAAATACTAGAAACTTACGTAAAATTAGTGAGAGCGTGAATACAAAACTCATAGCTGCAATCTCAATAGCTACAGCACTAGCGACTCTATTAGTCTATCAAGCATTTGTAGTAGGTTTCGTAGTAAGCAATCAAACTACTGGATCAGTAGTTCGAATAAACGCTGAAAATGCCTTATTACAGATAGATCCAATAGAATTTACTACAGTCTCTGGCAATGGAGGCCTTACTATAACATTACCTCCGATAGCACCAGGTACTGCAGATTATGCTGCAGAAATAGATCCAGGTGCTTCCAATCCGTCAGTGATGTATTCAGCAGCCTATTTGTTTGCAATAGCTGAAGTACAATTCAATTATCCTGGTAACAGCAATGCACAAGCAGCACTGTTCGCAAGCTTAGAAGATGTTCAAGCAAACAACTTGCCAATAACAATCCTAGTATTAGCAAATCCAAGCAATAACCTATTACAAAAATTAACAAACTTCCCTAATAACGAGATCCAAATTCAAGTAGTTAGTCCTGGTAAGGTTAATATTAATGGCCAACAATTTTGGGTATTAGCAACTTATGGTTTACCAAGTAATATTGCAAGCCAGATAGGAACTACATCAGTTACTATAGGATCTGAGGGTGCTGGTGCAAACATTTACTTCTTAATATTGCTAGGAAGCTCTGGCACATTACCACCTCAAGGCGTAACATTTAGCGCAGCTCTAAACCTATATGGCTATCAAAGCTAGTTAGGAGGTTAGGAGTCGTTAAGAAAAAAGGTATATAGGTGTTTTTTTAATGTCTTCATACTTTTTATATTATACTTCAGTTAAATATTTTAAAATATTAATAAATATATTATTAATATTATTAATTATTTTCTCCATAATAATAACTTCCTCGAATTTATTTGGAAGACCTACATTTCTTGCAATCGCCTATGGATATAGTATGTTCCCCGTTCTTAAACCGGGAGATGTAATAATAACTATTCCAGAACCTTTAGCTGGGCCTATAACTAACGGAAGCATTATTGTATTTAAGGATCCAGATTATGGTAAAATACCTGGGTATCCGCCTTATATCATCCATCAAGTTATCAGTATATTACCTAATGGTACGTTTATTACAAAAGGCATTAACGATAATTTTATTGATCAGATATACATGTCCCCTATAACGCCTTCTGATGTATATGGGAAGGCAATTCTAATAAATGGAAGACCCCTTATATTTCCTTATTTAGGTCAAATTATTGTTTTCTTGAGATCTAATATTATTTTTACTATAATATTATTTTCTATATTAATTTTTGTAAATACTGGTATCTCGAAAAAAGGAAAGACCATTAAGTTCTCGAAAGTGGCATTTACAATTAGTCTAGGAGTCATCATTTTCTCCTTATTGCTAATACTTTCCACGTTTTTTACTACTTACACTACAATAGTTTATTCAGTATCTAATCGGCAAGGAATTTTAGTAGGAGGAGTTAATCAACCATCTGCAGTAAACTTAGGTGTGATTTTGTATAACCAATCTAAGCAGTACTCCTACACAGTTTCAGATAGGCTTTTATTTCCAGTAGTTGTTGCGATAAACGTACTAGGCGAAGGAAATTATACCATAAATAATAACTATTTTATACTTTATCCTAAGGAATCACACAATGTTACAATTATAATATTGGGAAATGGTTACAAGGGTTTACATCAATTAATTGTCAAGACTTATGTAATAGTAACTTTACTTCCTTTTTCTATAAATATGAATGATCCTTTATTATCATTACTAATATATACTTCTATCAACACATTAGCTTTATTATCTTTTATTATTATTATAGTTATGAATGGTGATAAAGTATGAGAATGTTATTATATGTTTCTATTATCGCTCTACTTCTTACTATTATATCCTTAAGTATGTTTACTCCAGCCTTCGATCTTTCGTTTTATACCTCGGATATATATATAACGAGTAATATCATTAATATTCAAAAACAGATCACCAGTAATATAACTCTTGTAAAAATAAATATTCAACCCAGTTACCTTAATGATTATGTTAAATGTGTTTATATAATTGTGTATGGAAGTAGTAATTATTATAATTTAACTGGAAATTATGCGGTAACAGCTAATGAACTTATAGAGGAAGGGAATCAGCCTTTTTTCCAGTTTAGTGTAAGTAATTTAAATAATTTGAAAATATTGATAGTTATTCTCTATAATGGAGGGGGTGAGGGAATATTAAGCTATTACATATAAAAATATTGATAGTTATAATATTAATAAGTTCTGCAATATTTCTGATATACTCTGGAATAAAGTCCAACCATGAAATTACTTTATCGAAGTCAGTTCCTATTTCCTCATATTATACTAATATTTATTATATTACGCTATTTAATATAAATAAAACGATACTATTTGATAATAGGACTACAATAATTGCGAATTCAATGTTTTATATTTTAACTAAAAATTTCACAGTAACTGCTATAGTAAATAGCACTGCAAATTCCATTAATGGAACTTATACTGTTAACGAGAGTATTAAAACTGATTATTGGTCAAAGAGCTTAGGAAGTTCAGAGGGAGTATTAAAGAAAGAAATGACTATATTTATACCTAATTTTAATTATTATGAAAAATTGATAAATATTACTGATAAACAATTGCAAATTCAAACGGGGGGTTATACTATAATATTAAATATTAGTTTTAATGGTATCATGAGTTATCCTTATGGTAACATACCTTTTAATGCTAATAATTCAATTCTAATATATATAGGATATCCTAACATAACTGTTAATGTAGTTAATGATCCTAAGATATCAGGTAATTTCTATAAACAAGTATATGTTAATCTTGAAAGTGGATATAATTACGCCTATTTCTATTTTGGTGGATTTCTTTTACTTCTAGGTATTGCTGCAGTTTTTATCAGATTACCCAGTATTTACGATGTTATAAGGAGGCAATCAGTAAGAGGACCTTCACCACCATCTACAAACATGTTAATAGAGATAAACAATTTGGAAGATTTCCTCAGAGTGGTTAAGCAATATGGTAAAGTTCCAATAGCTTTTGACAACGGATTTTATATAATTGATAATGACGTTGTTTATGTGTATTATAATAAAAAATCTAATTAATATTTTAAATATTAAATAATTTTTCTAATAAATAAAGATATTATAGCTTTTAATCTAATATGATTATTATAATTCTTTAAAATATTTATTTTCTATTAATATTTTCTTAATTTAATCTTAAACTTTAATATTCTTTATGAATTTGGCCTAATATGTAAAGCCAACTTTAAATGTAGTCAGTAACCTATAATATAGTAAGTCAAAACGATCTTCAGACAAAATATAATAAGATGAAGGTTGAGCACATTGTGAATTGCGTTTAAACCGTTACACTGAAGTTAGCGGAAATATCTTGACTCATAATTTATATACATTTCAGTTAGTAGGAAATTGACTTTTGCATTCGAACGTATATAAACTTACAAGTTATACTATAAAAAAGGAATTCATGAGTAAAACATTTATACATTTCAATTTTTTAGGGCTCAAGATAAATCCTCAACGGGAAAATTTCTTTCTGGTTGTTAGGGGAAATAAATGGTAACGCCAAACAGTTAATTTAAAACCATTAGAGGATTAACGTTACCTTCTACAAATGATCTAACAATTCTAACGTTAAGATAGTAACGCACTAATTAGCGAGTACAGTACATCCTAAAAATTAGCATTAAAAAGCTCAATATCACTCACTCTATTGAAAGAAAGGATAACATTTCAGACACAAATTAACACATTATTAAACTGAAAAAAAATGCATACAAGCCTTTCTAATCTTTTTT
>Ga0208549_100201_pt1 | contig 29233 bp, 39 predicted proteins | sample BED_host_MetaG_FD_187135 | JGI IMG/M metagenome (GOLD analysis project Ga0208549, IMG submission 187135) | Hot spring microbial mat communities from Yellowstone National Park, Wyoming, USA - BED_host_MetaG (SPAdes) (version 2) | ecosystem: Environmental > Aquatic > Thermal springs > Hot (42-90C)... | reverse complement strand
AGCTAGGGCTCTGCAATTGCAAAATCCTGGCTAAGCAATTGCGGTTTTTATCGTTTTTTGGGAAAATTTCGCGAGAAAGTTGAGAAATTGGAAATTCCAATATTTTGCGTTTTTTTCGTAAATTAAGTTTTTTTCACGGGTAAATTGAGAAATTGGAAATTCCAATTAATCTGTCATTTTGCGTAAATTTCGCAATAAAGTTGATAAATTGTAACTTCCAAATATTCTATCATTTTGCGTTATTATCTTGAAAAACAGTATAAATTGTAAATTCCTAACTTACAAATAATCTATCATTTCGTGCAATTTACTAAATAAAGCTAATAAGTTGTTAAATTGTAAGTTACAAATAATCTGTCATATTGCTAGATAAAGTTATATTATTGTAAACTTGTAAGTTACAACTAATTCTACATGTTGTGAATATATTAATTGGGAACTATATAACTATTAATTAGAAAAAAGTCCACTCCTAATTGTAAGCTTTTAGTTACTAAACATATTATAAGTTACATTATTCTGTTTTCCGTTTTCATTCTCGCCAATTTTTTTCAGTTGGCGGTGCTGAAATTGGAAGTTTAGAACAAAACATTTATATACTTTCATCTTTCCAAAGTTGCAGCTTTGAATTTTTTATCCAATTTTTTCAGCTTCACGCTTGCAAAATTGGAAGGTTATGAAGAAAGATTTAAATATCACCAGAAGAAAGCATATATTCGGAGTCTGCATTATCTTTCTTCTTATTATTTTATATTATACAACTATACAACTACTATATTATATAACTATTAACTTACTAGTTAGTTAGTTGTTATATTGCTATATTGTAATATTGCGTAGTTAGCTAGTTAGTAGTTAATAGTTATAATTTACACGGCAAACCCGCCAGAGATATTTCTCCGGAGTATACAGTGTTGTATACAGCATGTTCATTCGGAAATATTAGTTGCAAAGAGAAAAAGAAGAGAAATGATTTAAAATATTTTTGCAAGTTAAAGGGTAAAATGGTGGAGAGGCGAAAATAATACTGTTGGAAAAATAAAAGTGCAAATATACAAAGATGCAGAAAAGTTTATAAGTTAGGAGATGCATAGATATGGTAGAGGAGGAAAAGGTGAGTGAGGAGTTTCAAGAATTCTTAAAGCAAGAAATTATTCCGTTAATTCAAAATTACACGCCGAAGAATAACCAAGAAGAATGGTATTGCAAATGGAAACTAATTCCAGAAGAAAATGAAAGTTTGGATAGTTATATCAAAAGATTATTAGAGTTAAGGAAAGACGAAAAAGTGACGTGGCAATTTAAGACGTTTTTGCTGCAGTTGGTAAGCATAATAAATACCAGATTTTCTTAAAGCAATAATTTTTTATTTTTATTTTTTATTTTTTATTTTCTTGTGCTTTTAGTTTGTTTTTTCCTATTTTCATTAAGCTCATAATAAGCCTCAATCAACATCTTCCTAAACTCTTCTAAATCCTCCTTACTCTCGAACTCCAGAAATCTTTCTCCATCCTTGTCCTCAACAATTCTCATATGTATAAACTTCTTACAGAAGTTATATTTAACTTATTCGGTCTATTTTTTAAGTTGACTGTCTAAATTGTAAGTCAGGCGAAAGATTTATATATTTGTTTTTACAAAAGTATAGACATGGACTGGTATATCAGCGAGAAGGATCTATATATCTTCACACCAATAATTAGGTGTGAAGATGTAGTTGTAACAGAAATATTTTCTGGTTTTTATGAAGTCACCCCGCTTCAAGCGGGGGCGTTTATAAGTATTAAGGAAGGCGAAAGGTTCCGGGTTTTTGTTTTTTCCGGAACCAGGTGGATAACAGAATAATTTTTTATTACTACTTTTTTTCGCATTTAATTTATTCTACCTATTTTTTATCAATCATTTTTCTCAGGCCAGTTTTAATATTTCGATTGTTATTATTTTATAACGTCTCATTGGCTTAACGATATAACACTAAATACAAAAACGCAAAAGATAGAGAAATAAAAAGATAGAGAAAGCTTTAAATATGAGTTTAGACATAGATTAGTACAGGTGGAAAAGGTGGCAGAAGTAAATTCCTCAAAACCCTTCTACCAGAAGGGAAGATGGGAGGGCGACAGACGATATAATCGCCTTGTTTGCCCTTCCTGTAGCCAAATGTTGGCTACAGTATTTGAAAGCTGGGAAGGGTACAGCGTAATCACCCAGGTGCGGGATTGCCCGCACTGGGAATGGTTATTTGTCGGGGAGCCCGAGTTGGACTCCCCGGATGAGGAAGTTAAGTCTATCATTCAAAGCTCACTTATGTCTGTCTATGATAGTGGAGGAGGAAAATATTTTCTCCTCCCCCACGGCTGGTGGAGGCAACATATGACAATTTTCCGTTCATAATTATTTTTTATTTTTCTTATTTTGTTCTCATTTTTTACTTCTCTTATTTTTATCGTCTATTTGTCTCAAGTTTGTAATAATATTACTTAACTGTCATGAGCTACAAACGTAAAAACTTAGAGAAAGCTTTAAATATAACTGTTTACATAGTTATAAGTAGTGAGAAAAGTGTTATACATAATTGGCATACAATTCCATAACTTTCAGCAAATTAAAATTCAAAATAATATAGTTCTGGCTAAGTGTAATTGCTGTTCTTCCTCCAGATGGGGGGTTTTTGTTGCTGATGGCAAAGACAGAAACTTTTATTATCACGGGCACGACTCTAAATATGCACAAAACCTTTTTTCTCAACTCATAAATTCTCAACAATTTCAATAATTTTTTTTATGCACTATTTTTCTCGTTTCTGTTTTAATATTCCATTTGCAATCTTATAATTTCTAATTAACTCGCTTGCTAAACTATCAAATCCCATTCCTCTTAATTTTTTAGCATATTCTGTATACTTATTCTTAATTCTCCAGTTGTTATACAGTAACATATACGCATTTATAAGTTCTAGAATTTTGAAATTACTTAAATCATAGACGAATGGAAAGTTATGTTTATCCAAAAATTCAAATAATTGTTCTTTTTCTTCTCTAGTTATTCTCTTTGCTTTTCGTTTTCCTACATATCTTCTAGTTCCATTAAACCAAAATATTTCTCTAAATGCGGCTGTTTTGCTATAAGTTGCCGTATCCATACTCTCGGCAAAATTAAACGTCTGCAGGAAATATGGAGCCGGCATGCCTAAAACGTGTAAATACGGAACTTTTCTTCTTAGATAATAGACCCACGGAAATGTATAAATTAGAATTTTCATTTTGCTGGATGTGATTAAGCCTCCAATTGCAAAATAGTAACTGTATTGTTTATAGAAATCAATAGCTTCATCAACTTCTTGAATTGGATAAAGATGTAAGACCGGGATAATTTTTTCAATCCATTCCATCTTCTCGTAAAGATATTCAAAGTATTGAAAATTTCTTTTGTTAAGTGGTGAAAAAATACTTGGTATGTCCAGCGAAAAGAAAGCATAAGCATTAACGCTTTTATACTTTTGCAGAACATCATTTACAGAAATTTTTAGTCCGTGTGACGCAATTTGGTAGCCTCCGCTATCTATCCAAGTCTCATTTTTCCAATTTATTTGCTTTAGTTTTAGTTGGTTTACTAAAACTGGGAAGTTGGTTTCAAAAAGATAACTAGTTGTAACATTAACTCCAAATATTAGCTTCATTAGAGATCGGCATTTATCGTTTTTCTCCGTGACAGATAAATAACTGTGCCTACAAGTGGCATTATTAATATCCTTATTATTACGTATATTATGTTCCCCTGGATTACGAAGTTATAGAATGTTGTGTTTTGTATTCCAAGATAAAAGAATAATGCAATTTGCAGGGCTAAGCTAATTAGCACGGCTGAAAATACCAATTTGTTATTTGTTAATTTCAGAAATGCTAAGCTGACAATTATAAAGTTCCAGAAAATAAATAATAGACCGTCAAATCCGAAAGAAATTGAAAAGTTAAATAGATTTTCTAAGATATTTGCAATTGTATCGGCGACAAAGATTAATAGAAGTGCGTTAGGAGCTATCTTCGCAAATTTCTCAGGTAAAATTCTATCAAATGCTAAATTTTGCACTAAACGACTTTGTATCATAGAAGTGACAAAAATATAACTCATAAACCATAACGGCATTAACAGAAATAATATATTTAAATTTGAATAACTGTCTAATACTGCTAACACAGTAACTACTAAATAACTTGCAAAATATCCAATTTTCGCATTTTTGCTTATGTTTTTTATCTCTCCGGCTATGTAGCTTATTGCATTTAGAAAAAGAAACATGGCCAAATCAAATAATAACGCTGAAAGTAAAGTATTTTGTAATGTGAAAGTTTCAGACATAAAGTGAAAACTTGAAATTGGCAAGATTAACGAAACAATTATCTGTAAAATTGCAATAGCATCAACAATATAGGCATAAATTGTTTTTTTGCTAACGCTGAGTAACGCAGTTCCAAATAATAGTTCTGAAATTAAAAACTTATCAAATATTGGAATATTGAAATTTAACAATACAAGGTTTGATAATACTGGGGCTGAAAATACATAAACTAGCCATAGTGAAATTCCAAAAACTGTGTAAAATTTCGGTGAAAATGTTGAGCGAATATAAGCGTAATCTCCACCATTTATCGGCATTTTTTTAGTTAGAATGTAATACATTATTAAAAGCGGAATTTCAAAAGCTGATGCTATTAAAACTGCGAATAATAGATTTACAAATTTTAACAGACTTGAAACGAAAAGCGGGTAACTTATACCGCTTATAATGCCCATGTAAAGAAGATTTATAGAAAAAATGTCCAATGAGCTAAAACTTTTTATTATGCCTGAACTTAGCCTTTTAAATTCCATATCACAGTTTTGGTTTTATGACCAATTTAAGATTTTTCTAATGTGTTAAGCAATTGCTTTTTTACTGCATTATAGCTGAAATTTTCTAACCAGAAATTATAATTCTCTTCAATTCGTGCTTTATAATCATCTAGTTTATCTAGAACTTCTAAGATTTTATCTATTGTGTCATTAATACACATTTCTACACCTTTTCCTATATGAATTGGATTTCCTGGCAAAACAACTGGAAAATTACAACTGTTAACTAGTAAATCTTCTAACGATTTAGGGAAATATTCTTCCCATGCTCCTCCTTTTGTCGCAATTACTGGAATTTTTGATATAAAAGCCTCAAGACCGTTTAATTCAAAACTTCCACCTCTGCTAGTTAATAAATACAAGTCAGAAATTCTATACATTTTAACAATATTGTCAAAATCGGTATTTCCAGTGAAATTAAACATTTTGAGGTCTTGAAAATCTGTCCTAGGCCCTCCACTTTTAACTAGGAAATAAACATCATCCCTTTCTTTTTGTATTTCTTTTGCAATTACATGAAATAAATCAGCACCTTTTCTATAATCAGAATGCCATAGCGATATGAAAATTAGCTTAATTTTCTTCTCATTCTTGACTTTTTTAATATATTTCACTTGCTCATCAAGTTTTAGTTCCTCATCTTTCGTCAATAGTCTTTCGTTAAAATTATGGACAACTTTATAAATTGGAACTTTTAAGCCTGAGTTTTTAAACGCTCTTGCTGACCATTCCGAATTTACTATTATTTTATCCGAGTAGTTATTTCCATATTCAATATATTTTTCTGCAATTTGATCACTATCAGCAACTTCAACTCCAATAACTTCACTAACTTTTGTTCTATACTGTTCAAAAAATGAAAATTCTACATTTCCCCAGTGCCACATACTGTAAAAAAATGGGTGGATTATAGAAATTGGATTTCTGAATGGGGTAAATTGATAGAATGATAAAGCCGGAATTTCATAAACTGTATATTTTTCTTTTAACATTTTTATATATTGCAAAGCAATAAATTTAAAACTGACGTCATGATGTTGTGGATAAATGTAATAAATAATATTTGACAATCTAATTTCACCACGTCCTTAATTCAAAATTTAAAAAATGACATTTTAATGTCTTTAACTTTTAATTTGGACTGGATCGGACTTAATTCTGAGTTAAAGAATTCCATTTTTGTCCTCACCAAGATATTAATACAAATTCTGGAATATGTTTGACAACTTGAGGGATATCGTCTAGTTTAAATTCCATTTTCTTCTCACCATCTGGCGTTTTTACATAATGTATAGTTCCCAATTTCAAAATATTTAGATGAGGGATATGGTCATGAAGGTAAATATCGATTGGAAAATCTTCGTAATATTTTTTTTCAAGATAAACATCAAGTATAATTTCAAAAATGTCTATATCTGATTTCCTGAATATGTAATTTGTTCCTGAACAGAAAGGCCTTATTTCGTTAGCCCACTCGTAATAAAGCCAATAACACAAAGTCAAAATTTTATTTTGTGGATCAATTTCACGTATTTTTGGAACTATTATATCGCTATCGATTATTGCGATTATGTCATCATTTATATCTTTTGCGATATTTATAATTTTTAGTAATTGCTTTGCAATTCTTACCCATCTTATGTCACTATTTGTCTCATTCCAAATTATCTTATCTGTAAATTTCTCTTCCAACTCTGGCGTTAAATCATTAAAAGTTTTATCGATTGCGACATAATCAAAATCCAATTCTTCTAAATGTTTTGTATAGCCTGCGAATGTAAAAACCTTCATAATCATACTTTCAGCTCATGACAAATTAAAATATTGTTAAAACGTGATGAGAACATTGAGGACAGTAAATATACGTTATATTGTATATACGTGTAGCGTTTATTTTTATGTCGTGTTTATGATATAATTTTATGAGCGTAACATATACCTCAATTTCGAAATTACTGGCATCTCCATTCCAGCGTTTAACATCAGGCATGTGGAATACTGCAGCTTTGCTTTTAATCCAGCTTTACGAAACCGGAGGTAATGCCGTTACTTCAATTTTGAAAAATGGAAACTTAATAGTTCCAAATTCAATATCTGCAACTTCTGGAAATTTTTATAATGAAGTATATGTAGCAGGACAGCCGGTACTAACTGAATTAGATCCAATTTATATCGCAGGATTCATAGCTACTGCAAATCAACAAATAAATTTAATTTTATATAGTAATGAACAATTATATTACTCAATTGTTAAACTTCCAGGTGAAATTTACGATAAAATTATAGTTGCTGTTCCAACTGCGACTTCAGTTCTAACTAAAGATACTCAAGCTCTCTATGAAACAATTTATAATGTTGTTAATTATTTAATTTCTAATGTTCAACAAACACGAACTACAATAAAGCAAGATTTGCAGAACTTTTATACTTCATTTTATGAATTAGCAAGTTCATTAGCTGAAAGATTAGGAATTTCGTTACAAAATGCGATTTATTTTGTTGCAAATTCATTAGCTTACACGCTTACATATGTATATTTAGCAACAGTCGGATTAGCAAATACAATAAATAAGCTTACATTATATTTGTCACCGCCGACAATAGAAGGACTACAGTTAGATGTTTCTACAACTCCTTCTCCACTTTATTCAGGCCCGTCTATAGAAACTGTAAGAATAATTCTCCAAAATCTCAGTAACTACATAGTTTACATTGGCAATAATTTATATAATAACTTTCCAATTTTGCAAAATGATAGTTTAGAAATACATGTAAATAATCCCGCAAATGTTTACGCATGGGCTACCGGAAAAGCTAAAGTTTATGCTTTATTTGAGGTAGTTTAATCATGAGTATAAATTATAAAGATTATTTTTGTAAATTGGAATGTTGCTATTGGCATGAATTTGATCAAGCTTATGGAAAATTGCAAGTTGAAAATAAAACAATTACAATTATTGGTAATGATTGTGGAAGTTCAGCTTTATATTTTTTGTTAAAAGGTGCTAAAAAAATTGTCGGCTACGAAAAAAGTGATGAGTTAAATAAACGATTTAAAGAAAAAGTTTGTAAAGACTTTAATATTTGCGATAAAGTTGATGTAAATGGTGAATGGACTGGAAATCAATATCCAGAAACTGACGTTCTAGTTATGGACTGCGAAGGATGCGAGAAAAACTTAGATTTTTCTCAATTACAAAAATATAAACAATATTGTATAGCACTTCATGACTGGACAGAAAACAGATTTGATTTAATGCGAAAATTATACGGCACAGTTCTAACTTTTATAACTGATGATAATAGAGAATTTGTATTTTGTAAACTATGAACTGCACTGATTATTTATAACTATTGCATCTGATGAAATATTTACAGTTCCAATATTTTGACTACAAATTAAATTTTGAACTATTGCATTATCATTGATGTTAATTGTTCCGCTATTATTTTGAATTTGTATTGTATTTACAGTTGAATTATTGTTGACATTAATAGTTCCGGGATTTTGATTAATCGATAAATTATGTATATTGGATTCATTATTGAGTTCTATTATTCCTGAATTATTTTGTAAAATGAGAGAACTTATAGATGAAAAGTCTTGTAATTGTATAGTTCCAGAATTTAAATTCATTACAAGATTAGCAATTGTCCCATAAATAGTAATAGTGTTAAAATTATTGTAAATTAGGAAGTTTTTAATATAGACATTATTTGGAATTGTGATATTGATCATAGGATTCGAAATTAAGACATTTAGGAATGTAGTTATTGAACTCAATAAATTATTAAATTCATTTCCATAACAGCTGAGTAAAAAGTATTGATTTTTATTGAAAGTTAAAAGTTGATTAACGTTATATACTACACGATCAAACTGTAACGCTTTTACAGCTTCATCAGTTTGGACATGTGAAAGTTTTCTTTGTAGTTGTATGTTTCCTAAATTTGCTAATTTTATAATGGCATCAATAAGATTATTGAAATAATCTACAGTTAATGGCAAACCTTTTTTTGCATGAATTAACGGTGTAAATGTGTAAGGTTGAAAGTTTTGATAAAAGTTGTAAAAGTCAAGAATTGCGTAATACATATTTTGTATGTATGGAAATTCAGATAAGTAGTTAATATAATTGAAGATACTATAAGCTAAATATAAATCACTAACTATTTCATTCCACAATTTTGAAGTAATCAATGAATATTTAAGCGGCGGTAATAATAATTGTGAAATTTGGTAAACTGATCTGCAAGGTAATCCGCATGACGATATACTTGAAAATGCTTGACATGTAGTAGACGAAACAATAGAATATGATATATTATTACTGTTTAAAAAATCTATAACTGATTGATTTGCACTAAATATTATTTGTGCAGTTATAAATACGCCAAAATTATCGCATGTATGAGGTGTTATGAAATCCACAGTTGTATTATTTTGAATAAGAAATGCTTGACAAGTTGTAATTACTAAATAATTATTTAGACTGTTTAATGAAATAGTTGCATAAATAGAATAATTACTACAAGATGCTTCCGGTATCATTTGTTGTCCTTGGTAGCATGTGCAAAAATTAGTTTCAAACTGAGCGTCAAAATTACTGTTTATAGTTATATTCTGAACTGGCGAAATTGTTGTATTTTGAAAAGTGATAGTTAGATTTGGAACAATTTGACAAGCTCCAACATTATAGAAATTATTTCCTTCTGGATAAATTAAAATTAGCATATAATATCCTTGGTAATTTGTTAGATCTATATTGAAATTTTGTCCAACTTGTGCAAATCCAAATTCGTCTTGATTTACACAACAATTGCCGGCATAACCAAAATTAAAAGGATATTTTGAGAATAGAAATATAACTAACGAATTTACAGATAATGAAAATTGTAAAGATGTAAAATTTATGGGATTTGGTGTCATCATAGATAATACTAGAATATTTTGTGTTAATTTAACACAATAATTTGAAGACATTTTTAGCTCACTGGACTAGTATTATTGTTTTCTGTGGCTGACTGTTTGAAGGCATTGTACCGTTTGGCGGATAAGCCCTTACTCTGACCCAATAAATTACAGATGGTGGAGGATTATTATTACCATATCTAAATGGTGAGAAATGTCCAGAATGTGGAAATGTTGTTGAACTACCGGAAAGCCATAGACTATAATTAACATATGTATTTATTGTTCCAGAACTTCCACCAACATCTTCTAAAGTATAAATTGTAAAGTTTGAAGAACCACTGCTCCTGGACGCAGCCGCAAAAGCTGAATAACTTCCATTATTATCTGTATAAAGACCATCATTAGCAACATTTGGACCTCTAGTTGCCCATAAATATCCAGTTCCAGAACTTGATGTTGTACTTTCTAAATCAAACCATGGCCCATCATCAGCCCAAACTCCAAGAATTCCAGCTTGATCAATTATATACGGTGCTGTAAATGATTGTGAAGAAACATAATAAATTGTATTTACAGTATTTATAATTGATACTCCATTATTTACAGTTATTACTCCAGAAGGTGGAGCTGTAACTTGTATCCATTTTGAACTTAATGTAGTTCCAGCAAAATTATCATAAAAAGTAAATACATTTTCGCCATTATCATATTGTGCATATGTAGAAGTTAAAGTTGGCGATATCCCAGTATAAGGATATTGTATAGAATTCCTGATAAACATATAAATTGTAATTGATGAATTAGCTGGAATTGAAGTTGGTAATTTTATCCAAATATAAACACTTGATAAATTAGAATTATAACTTTCAATCCAAGCGTATAATGGTGTATTACATTGTGTGTCTAGACAAAATTCTAAATTCAAAAGCTGGCTAGAACTTGATAATATAGATGATAAATCTAAATTTAGTAATTGTTGAAACGGTGAAGGAGTAGGATCAGCCTGATTATTTGTTATTGTAATTGTATAAGCAACTGTTGGAATTGCTGTAAATTCAATTTCTTCGCTTAAAAGTGTTGGAGTTTGAGCTGTTAATTGAATTTCACTAGGAGAACTTGTAGTTAATTTTAGACATTGTTTTGGCATTAAATAAATTGCATTATTTATTTGAACTGCAGAACTTCCTAGATTTTGTATTGTTATTTCTCTCCAAGATTGTAAATAAGACGGGTCAAGATAATTTTCAACAAGTTGTTGAACAGTTGCAGTTCCAGAAAATTGAAATTGTGTGCCTGCGATACTAGTCGGAGTTGCAATTTTACTTATTAGTCTAGGAATTAAAAGTTGTAATTGTTTGCTAACTTGTGATAATTTAACTTGTAACTTTTCAATTGGAAAAACAAGAAATTGATAGTTAGGCAATTTAGATATTGGATAAAATTCCACAAATTTGATAGGTATTGAATATGGAAAAGCGACAGTCGGTCTATTTGTCATGGTTTTAAATGGCTGTTGATTTCCCTCGCCAAAAGTATAAGCTAACGGTTCAGATAAATTATGTAAAACGTTATATCCGGCAACTTTTAGAGCCGAAACATATAAATATTTTGCAATAACCTCATCTAGGTTTTGAAAATTGCCATTTTGATAATATTGTAATAATTTTCCTGGGCCATATTGATTTATAAATAATAAATTTTGCACAAAGTTATTCCAGTCTTGTAACGTCAAATATTCCAACGGCAATTTGAACTTTGTCGGATATGGCGTAGGCATATTTTATTATTTAGTAAATGACGTAAAAAACCACACACAACTTATACATAATATAACGTATATCACTAGTTGTCATTATTATCATCTTTCGAAATTTTTTATATATTCTTTTATTTTATTAATATCTAAATGTGTATCTTTTTGTATTTGCAACACAATGTTTTGATTTTGAAGTATTTTTATTATCTTATCTTTATTTTTAATAAAGAATTCGTAAAGTTCTGGATGATTCTCATACCAATTATTTTTATTATATTTCAAATCATTATCAATTTCTCCTAATAAAAATGACAATTTTCTAACATCAAGTTCTTTTCTAACAGGTTTGAATATAACTCCTAAAGTTGAGAAATAAGGTTTGTATTTATAAACGCATAAGTTAAAATTTTGCCCTTCCTTACATTGTTCTGATTCATAATTATATAATTTAGCAACTATTCCTTCTAACCTTTCTTTCAAAACTATGTTTAAAATATATTCGATATTATAGTAATTTAATATAAACCATGAAGAAATTTCGAAATGGTTTTTAAACGGGTCTAAATATTTGTTATTTTCTTTATCAAATATATCATATATTACAAATATAGGTGTTTCATTTGTATGTATTTGCATACCTGACGTTTTCTTATGTACTAGTTCTCCATGAATTATATATTGTGAATTTTTCTTTAGAAATTTAATAACTTCATCAATTCCTGCAACTTGATAAAATAAATTCTGATACGATTTTTCATGAGGAATATCATTTCTAGTATTAATTTTTAATTCGTTCTCAAACTTTAAACAAATATGAGTACCGTCATATTTAATTTCATAATAAACATTATCTCCTAATTTTTCCAAATCGTTATAACCTATATTTTGTGTCTCATATCTGCATAAATTTACGCTCATTTGAGGAAATTAAGAATTATGACGAATTTATCTAATATGCACTTCTCAACTGCCAGTTTAATAAGATTAATTGTATTTCTTCATCAGTTAAGCCATATTTCTTCAATTGTTGAAGATATGTTTGAGCCGTGTTTAAATCTATTTTATGCTTTTCAAATAGTAAATTAATTGTTGAAATTATCTCACTCACGTATCTGCTAACTCTCCTATTTCTTGCATATTCTAAGTAAGTATTTTGCAAATCGCTGGGAACTTGAAACTCAGAAAATACTTTTTGCAATAATTGTGTTGGATTTGATACATATTCGCTAATCGATAACGCTTTAGATGGCGTAATATAAAGCTCTTGGTAAGCCAATAACAATTTTCTAATTTGGGCCGATAATTTCAAAATTCCTAATAAAACATCATTAATTCCATATTGCTTTAACAGGCCTTCAAGTTGTATATTTTGCACGCCATAAGTTAATAATTGAATATATTCGGTTTTTAATGATTGAACTTGAATTCCAATTAATTCATATTGATATAAATTAGAATATAAGTTAAGAAATTCAGATGGTATAAATGAATATTCAACTAATTGGTTAATTGGATAATTGTATTTTATTGCAGTTTCAATTTGAGAAAGTGAAGGTAAGAACTTTCTCCAAATTTCTAAACCAAAACTGGAGGCATATTGTTCCACTAATACTTTAATTTGATTGTCAGGAATTCCTAATTTTTTCAATTCCGATTCCGCATTTCCTAAATTGACGGGAACTTTCCCAACTTTAAAAAGTTGGCCTTGCACAATATTTCCAATAACTGTATGTAAACTGTAAAGTGTTGGAATATAAGTTTGCACAAATAAATTAGCTATATCTTTTTGCATTCCTAATCTCTCCAATTCTTGAACTGCTTTATCTGAAGTTATTTGTAAATCTTTTAATAACGATTTTATATATTCTAATTCTGTTGTAAGTTGGAAAATTTGAATTTCTGGATTAATTTCATACTCCACAATTTCTTTTGGCAAATTAGAAATCTTGGAAGTAATACCGTGTCTTGCTAATTGTGTGTAATAACTTACAAGTTTTGGAAATATATACTCGAAGTAAAACTTTTGTGCGTAAACTTCAACTGCGTTTTTATCCTTCAAAATTTTAGAAAGTTCGCCAGTTAATTGGGTCTGATCGTAATAAAGCGTTTTAGCTATTGTCTCAACTAACGATAATTGTAATTTAGTAATATTTGTAATATACTCTTCTTGTATTATCTCGTTTACTAACGATTCATTTATTTTTAATTTCTTCAACTCGGTTTCTGCAGATTTTAAATCAATTAAGAAGTTCCGCAATTGTTGTTTTAATACGTTCAAGGTCGAAGATATTGTAATGTCTTGGTTTACGTAATTAACAAATATATTTTCAAACTCAGCAATAACGCCTAACGCATGTAATTGCTTTTTAGCTTCATCAGTTGAAATATATCCTTTTTTCGCCAAATTCTCAATCTGTGAAATTTGATATTTTGTTAATGGAACTGTTTGATATTCAAAAATTGTTTCAGAAATTATAGAAGAATCAAATCCTAAAGCTTTTAACTCTTTTTCTGCATCACTTATGCTAATAATGTAATTTTGTAGTTTAGATTGAATCTCTTTAAGAATGTGTTGTAATTGCACATATTGAAGTTCAAACTGTAAAATTGTTAGTGCAATTGCTTCATCAAATTTATTAGCTTTTAATTGTGCTTTTATCTTCTTCTCGTCAAATATTCCTAACTTAGTAATTTGTTCCAATTGTGTCAAAAGTAATTGATTAGTATAAACTATTTGGGATTGTTCTATCATCACGTTAAAAACGTCTTGAACTTGAGTTGGATAGTTTAATTCTTTAAATAACTTTTGAACTGTAGTTTCTAAAAACTTTAGGTCTATGTAAGGCCTTCCGAAATTTGTTAAGGCCCTTGATAACAAACTTCTTAAAAACTGTCTTACAATTCTTTGGACTGCGTAATTATACTCAAGAGTAAAAACTTTTAAAAATAGATCCTTTCCAGCTAAATTTACATTTTGTATTATTTCTTGATAAGCTTTTTCTGGAGAAACTATAAATTGTCTAATTCCTTCTTCAACTGCTCTTTGCAAAAGTCTAGCTGTTTGATTAGTATACATTAATTTAGCAGTTTTCGGAGTTATCAAATTGTTATATGCGTATTTGGAAACAGCGTCAAAATTCAAAATTCCATATTGTGACGCTAAAATTATATCTCTTATATTTACTGGTCTAAATAACGGATTTCCAGGAATAAAGTCATCAATTGGAGAGTTTAAATAAGCGTCTGTAAACCATGCAGGAAATCCAGTTAATAAAATTGTTTCTTGCAGATGATCTTTAATTTCATCAAATGATCTTGCACCCACCCAATTTGCAATTTCTTTAAATGGCGGGTCAGCAAATGGCAAATCTCCAAGTCCTATTTCATTAAATAATTCTCTCGCAGTAATTTTAAAATCTGAAATAAATGGCTCCTTTATAAACTCCTTAAGTGTGCTTTGTATATCGTTTCGCAATTCGTTTAAAAAATCAACTCCGGCTTCGGCGACTCCTTTTACAATTTCTCCAAATCGGAGCGGAACTTTTCCACCAAGTCCAATTGGTGCTAAATCTATTTCAATCTCTGGCAAAATGTCAGCTATTCCTTCAGTTATTGCAGGTAAGAATTTTGCTAATGTAAGTGGAACAATAAATGGTGTTATAAATTGTGCAATTTGGAAAATCGCACCGCCGACATGTGGTAAATTTAAGCCAAATCCGTTTAAAATATCTTGAACAACTCCATTTACTAAATTTGCGAATGTATTAACTGCATTTTGAAAAGTGTTGTAAGCACTATTTATAAAATCTGATGCTAAGGAAGATAAATCGGCTAACAGGCCTAGAATTTGTTGGGAAAACCATTTTTCAAATCCATTAATAACTGGAATTGCAGTTTGTATAAAATTCTGCAAGACAGTTAAGAAGTTAGTACCAATTTTTTGCATAAATGTTGGAATATCGCTAATTGCCTGTCCAATAAAAGAAAGTGCATTTTGTATATCCGTGCTTATACTATTTATAAAGTTAATGAAATCTGAACTAACCCAATTTGCAAAATTTTCTAACGCTGACAATTCATCGCTAAAAAATGTACCTAAGTCACCAAGATTCAGCAGGAAACTCATGATATCTATGTATACATATCATTAAATTATAAATGTTGTTGTAACTGTAAAAATTCTTTTATGTTACTAAATATGAGGATAAAAAAGCCTTTAACTCTTCATTACTTATTTTTTCTCTCTTGTATGATAAGAAATTGTATTGATAAGTATATAAACCGTAACCATCAGTTTACAAGAAAAGTTTTTAAACCCTTTACTGATGGAGATTTGTGCTTTTTTGCCTTAAGTTAACGACAAAGAAGGGCGTAAAAACGTTTATATATAAAAAAGTCTTACGACAAAAGAGTTAGCCCATTCGTCACATCTCTACAGCACGAAAAAAATACAATTCTATTCGTTTTGTTTTTCTTCTGGCTTTACTTGCATTTTTCTCATTTCCTTAACAATTTTCACGACTTCAAGAGCTTTTTGGAAAACTTCACTTTTTCTAATATTTTCATCGTCACATGTAGCTAATGCTAAAGTTAAGTCGTCAAGTGCTAAATACAATTTAGCTGTTACCTCTGTATTCAAATTTGATTTTCTTTTTACTTCTGACATCTTGGACTAAACTATATATTATGACAGTTTTATATTTTTTATAGTGAACTAAAACTAACGGCTTACAATTACAGAAATTGAACAATTCACAGAATTTAAACAGTTTTTCAATTTGAAAACTGTCTACATAAATATGATTTTGTGAAGTTGACTTAACTTCAATTGGAAAAATTGTATTATTCTTAGTCGCTACAATATCTGGAATTGGTTGTTTTCCAGTTCCAGAAACTGGAATTCTTATAGCTTTATAGCCATTTTTTTCCAAAAATTCAATAGTTTTATACTCATAGTATTTTCCAGATTGTCTGAAATTCATCAGTTAAAAAATAAAGGTCATGACGTATTTATATTTATATTTGTCATACATCAAATTTAAATGCTGATAATCATGGATTTAACTTTAAACAGAATGGTGCAATTTTTTAGAGCAGTTCTCAACATAGATGATGAAACTATAAAAATTGTAGAAAAACAAGTTTCTTACCTTGACTACGCATTTTACGATATGTTAGAAAATTACACGGAAGAAAAAATTGATTTGCTCTCACTAATTATTTATTTTGCGTATTTGTTTGGGAATATTATTGAAGATGATAATACATTTAAAATATTTATTGCTATGCTTAAAGCAGTGTATGACGCTAAAAGAATTAAGAGTGCAAGTTCATAATTTTTTAACAAAAACTGGATGCTTAGTTCTATTTGTTTCTCCAACTTGTTGAAATCCGGCTTTTTTGTATAAAGCATTAGAATGATCTGGAAATCCTAAAGTCCATAATACTTCAAACCCATCATTTTTTAATTTTTGAGCTAAATCAACTAAAAAGTTAACGGCATAATCTCCTGGAGCCGTTTTTGTAATTCTGCGAATAAAATAACTTCTGTCAGTCGGTATTTTATATTGTTGGGCGATAAAGCGGAAGGGCGTATTATCGTGTAACCATGCAACTGCAACTATAAAATTTTGTTCGCCATCATTAGCTAAATACATAAAATATCGCGAGTTTTTCCCCGCACCTCCTCCGGAGGGCATTCCTTGGCTATGATAAAAGTCAATAAGCATTCTTAATAATTTCAATACCTCCTTATCTTTTGCTTCTTCAATTCTAAATTTTAAGTCCATCAATATTTATGACAAGGTATGACATATATATACTTTTTATTACGTATAACACACGTGCAAGGCGACCATGCAATATACATTATATAATATATGCGTGTTGGGTCTTTATTTTCATTTTTTCCGAATTAATAACTATGACAAAACGGGTAGGACAAAGATCAATCGCTCAAATGAAATACCATTTATATCAAAAAGTTATCAATAGAAATACTTTTCCAGCTTTTTCGCAAATGTTTAACGCTGGAGTCGAATCAGTTTTACCAACTCCGCTTGAAAATATTTCAGTTCCTCCAGGTTTTAATACAAATTATGGAATTGCTTATGCTTCAATTATCGCGGCTTTACTTTCTGCATTAAATAATTTAGCAATTTCAGTATTTAACCCAGATATAAATTCATTCAGTTTTCTAAATCTGGGACAAAGTCCAATTTACGGTCAAACTTCCGGAATTGGATATATTAACGATTTTGCACAACTTTACGATTATTATGTAAATCTTTGTTCTGTTCTTTATCAGCCTGCTATTTTTGATGAAACCGATTTTGACTTATCAGTTTATCAATCTTCAAATACGATTATAAATAGAAATAACGCATGTAAAAAACTTGAACAATATTTTAATAGTTTAGCAAATTCAAATATTAGTATTGACCTTCCAACTTTAGGAGTTGGAAATATCCAAATTCCAAATGTTGATAATTATTCACTTTCTAATATTCAAAATACGGGAGTTGATGATTTATTAAACGCTTTAAATCTCAATTTTAATCAGCTTCCAGATTTAGCTAAATTCTTAATTTCATTTGTTCCTAACTTAAACGATATAATAAATAGCGGTTTTGCGTTAGATGTTGGATGGTTAGATAGATGTGTTTTGGCTCCAGAAATTGAAAGTTTGCCAACTTATAAAGTGCAACTTGAGAACAACATGATTTTACAAAACTTTGCTAACGTTTTTGGAATGATTTTAGATTATACGCCTTTAGATTTTACTGTGTTAATTCCAGAATTTAGTCCACAAAATGTCACGTTAGAAAACTTAATAGCTATTCTCACTGCGGATAAAACTGTAATTTCAATATTTGGATCACTATTTAAGCTACATTTATATGACCCCTCACCGGGCGGAGTAAACATAACTTATAGCTCAGAAATTGAAAATTATGCTGTTTCGTATGAACAATTTTTACAAGTCCAGAAAGTTGTAAATAAGAGATATTCTAACGTGTGGTATGCGAAAATGATAGCATCAGCAATTTTAGAAATTGCACGTTACCCGTATCAACAAAATTACAGTTATAACACTGGAAAAAGAACATTATCATATTCTGACTTTTTAAATTATTGGAAAACAAAATGGTCATTTTACGGCATTTCAAGTGCAGATTTACAATTTGCCCAACAATACGGCGAACAAATACAGGGTCAAGCAAAAGTTGAAAATTCACTAAAAATAGCTCAAAAAAGTGCAAAAGCAAAGCAGTATAAGCCGATTTTCTACTACAAAAACTTTAAAAATGTGGCGAGTAGATAAAGAGATGATAGATATGATAGTTAAAAAGAGAAAAGAATGGGATAGGGATCCGAATACATGGGACGGGAAATTTTATATTCCTTGCAAAATTGATAAAAAGAAAATTGAAGAAATATTAACTAGTTAAACAATTGAAGTGATAATTATGAAAATTGGAAAAGACGGGGAATATTACTTCATCGAAATTGAGAGTCGTGATGAATTAGAGAAGCTAAGGGAATTAATACTTAAGAAAGCTAGGAAAATATTAAATAGTTAGACAATTAGAATTACAAACGTGAGAAAAATGGAAGATAAAAAAGAGAAAATTAAAATTCAGTCTTCAGAAAGGGACGAAAAGAGTTTTGCCAACTCATCAACGGTCTGCTCCATATCTTTATCTTCTTTTAGATACAATTTCACTAGAAAAGTCCTATACTCGGGATCGTCAAGATAAGCTTTTTGGAATATTATTTTATTTTCTTTTTTGTTTTGTTTTTTACTTTTTTGGCTTCTACTTCTCATTTCGTTTCCCTATGTACTATTCGCTTTCGAGATATATAAATCTTTCGCTCATGAGTGACATCACTGACTACGAAAACATATACAATATATAACGTATATGTCACGTTACACGTGAGAGCTTTTTAACAATTTTTTGAAAAAATTAGTACATGCCCGCACAAGACCCATTTGCAAATATTTTCGGACCTGTTAGAATTGCAATAGATAAAATTCACGAATTAGAATTACAAGGCCAAATTTATGGTTTATCACGTTATTTACCAAATTCAATTATAGTTTTAAAAACTATACAATTTCCCATGATTGTAGATTTATATATTCCCGGTTTTACTTTCTATTTCCAATTTTTAATTGCAAAAGATCCTGAAACTAATAGAATTGGTATTGCAGATTTTCGGATAGTTTATCCACAGCCTTACGCAAAACAGGTCAATTCCACTGTTCAGAAATTCAAAAATGAAGAAAATCCAGATTTAGATGATTTAAAAGAAGAACTGGAGGAATTAAAGGATGAGTGAAACATCACTTATTTTAACAATTATTTCTACATTCGTAACTACTCTATTTGCAATTGTTCAACTTTATCTTAAAATTAAGAACGCGTTAAGAGACGCAGTTAAAGAAATAGTTAATTCCGAATTACAAAATTTAAAAAATGAGATTGAAGAGTTAAAAATGAATCAGAGAGAGTTAGCTAAACAAATTGAAGAATTAAAAAAGAAATTGGAATAATTAGCTTTTATTTTCTTGAACTGCGACATTTAAGTATTTATTAATTTGAACTAGTAAATCTTGCATGAGCTTTAGGATTGCAGTCTTTTCATCATCATTAAGGTCTTCATTTTTTACCAGTTCAGCAGATAATTCGTATTCATACTTTAGTAAAACGTTTAGCAATATTAAATCTGTGGTCTTCACCATTTCGTTATCTCCTCCGTGATTATGTCAATTTTAACAATTTTTTGCAATCCTGCATATTTGGAAACCCTAAATGTTTTAGTTTTTAAATCTGGGTCTTGAACAATTAGTAAATATTTAAAATCCATATATTTCTCTAATACCTTTTTCTTCTCTGCTTCATAATCAGTTTGATATGTTACAGTTGCCACATTCTCAACTTTAAATGTGTATACATTTTTCTTTAATTGCAGAATTTGAGTTATTAAAGGAAGCGGTAAATTGCCAACAACTGCAGTATAAACGCTGAGCTGTTCTTTAAGTTGATTAAAATCTGTTGGCAAGACTGGCACAATATTAAAAGATTTGCATACTAGTTCTATATCTTGCACTTGCTTAAAAAGTAAATTATGTCTTGAAACCACCAGACAATTCATCTCCACCCTTTTCACCACATTTACATGTGTAGTATGACAAATTTAAATCAATCGAAAAATCTTACATATAAATTTTCAATGTCGTATTTTTTAGCTAATTCTTTCAAATTCTTACTTCGCTCATCCCTGTCTTTTAAATCCGTAGCTATTATTATTGCATTTATCATATCTTCAATATCAAATTTATGAATTTTCCATTTTTGTCCGTGTGTCTTATCATAATATTCTTCAACTTCCGAAGATTTAATTAGTAAATTCCATTGCCATGATGTAAATTCGTCAAATGGAGCCATTAATTGGTGAATAACTGGAGTTCCCATAGCCATGCTTTCTAAAACTGGAAGTCCAAAGCCCTCAGTTCCAGAAGGAACAATTACAAAATCCATAGTTGAATAAAATGCAAATATATATTCTCTAGGATTTAGTCCAAATTCACTAACAAAATGCACATTTTCAGGAACTTCAAAATCTTTAAAGTCTTTATGCGAAATTATAAAAAAGTGAACTTTCTTGGCCAAATCTGGAATTCTAGTATTTATCTCTTGGAAAACTTTAAGCATTAACTCCATGTTTTTCCTTTTTGTCAGACCTGAAACAATTCCAAATTTAACCGTGTTTGGAAAATCTTTAGCGATTTTTGCATTTAACTGGGGGGTCAAATGTTCCGCTTTCTCAACAATTTCAAAATTTATACCGTGAAAAACTGGCAATTCAACATTTAGTCCAACTTCTTGCAAATTTTGAGCTGAGAATTTTGAATTTGGAATAAATACTATATCTTTTAATAAGTATTGATTTATAATATTTGTATTAGGTATACCGTCACAAGTTGTATAAAAATATTTTTTGCCTTTAAATTGATAGAAAGCGTAGAGATATGGATTTAGAGAAGGCGGATGGAAAGGTATAAAAACTATTAATTTATCAGATTGCGGAATTAAATTCGGATTTGTTGAAATTGTAACATTTTCACCATTTTTTCTCAAAACTTGTGCTATATCTTCTGAAACATTTTTTATGGAAGAATAATTCATGGTTAAAATTGCAGTTTTGTGGCGAATTGTGTTCAACATTTCCATGGAGAATTTTTATACGTCATGACACTAAAAAACGCTATGGGTCTCGTAATATATGAATGCCCGATTTGCGGAATAATAAACAAAAAAAGAAAAGGAATGGCACATCATCTGAGAAGACACCACCCCGGTGTGAAAATGCGTGATTGCAAGAGAATAAGTGCTAAAAATCATGAATATCTTGAAACAAAAGTTGAAGAGTAACAAAATAAAAAAAATAAAATAGCTTATAAGATATCTTATAGTTTTTTAGCTTACATATCCAGTAGGCGATCCAGTTATTATATTTGTCACTGCGTCTAATACTGTAGGATTTGCATTAAATGCTGAGATATAATATGCCTTAAGTCCGTTAATCATGTTGACTAAAGCAGGTCCGCCGCCAAGTCTGTTAAGTGCCCTAGCAACCTTGAGACCGAAGCCTTGATAAATTGCTCGATTAGGACCAGTTATTCCATATTCTGATAATACTGCAGATACTTGCTCATTTACACTAGTAAATTTAGGAACGTTAGTTTGGAAGTTTTGTTGAGCAGCAGGACTAACGTTAGTTAATATTGTAGAGGCTACGGTAGGGTTTGAGAATGACGTGAACTTTGCGTTCCACTTTGCATATCTCTGCGAATAGGATCTTGGAGTTCTCCCCTTTGCCATTTTTGGTCAAGTACTATTATTATCTTCAAATATATAACAACTCACGGCTTATAATACATATAATGTATATTACCTGTCGCAATTGTGAATTAAATATCGGTAATAACTATGAAAATTCATAACTATTAATTAGACTATATGTTAACTGAAAATAAAACATTTAATTGTCAGTCATGAATATGAAAATCATGGAAGATATTGTTATAATTGAATGTAGAAAGTTTACTGAGCAAGTGTTGAATTGGCTGAACGCATTTTATCCAAACAATATTTATTATTACCACGTGATGGATAACGACACTTCGTTAACTTTAAAAATAAGACTAGTTATGGCACATAATTTATATATAAAAAGAGCGAATGGAATTATAAGTTACATTAAAAGGACTTTTAGATATTCGCCATATATAAGAGTAAATTATAGATATAACAGACCTTTCTTTGATTTAACAATATTATGCGGTAAACGATATTCAACGATAGCTATTGAAAAATATAATGAAAGTTAAAAAAATATTATCTTTCTTTATAACTTATAACTATTTAACTCCTCTTTTTTGCAAATATTCTCCTAGTGCCTCTTCAATTGCCTCAGTTAAAGTTATATTATTATTTGCACAATATACTTTCAATTTTCTCTTTAACTCCTTATCTATATGCACTCCAAAAACAATCCTTTCCTTTGCAACTTGCTTTTCCATTTTTCCTCTGTTCAAACATACGGATTATGACAAATTTATATATTTTGATTCATTACAAAAAGCTTATTATTAACTGCAATGCATAAAATAAAATTGAAATGACTCTAGGAACAGAGGCATTAGAGGGATTTTTAGTGCTAATGGGAGTATTAATAGCCAGTTATGTAGTTGGCGAAGTAGTATATCTTTACAATCAAAAGCAAGCAAACCAATCGTTCCAAATTGCAGTAGATCAAATGACAAAATCTACAATTTCAGCAATAGAAAGTATAAAAGACACTACAACTCTTGGAGTTAATGCGTTATTGAATATGGATACACTGTCGGATGTTAATTCATTGGCACAAAAGAAAACACAATCTCAACAACAAACTAAATAATTTGATTTTTTAACATATAAGATAATACTTTTTTTATATCTCTTTTTGTTTTAGGAACTAATTGTATATTTATATCTGTATGTAAAGGCATTTTCTCATGAACTTTAAAGTAATCCAATTTCTTATTTGTAAAATATAATATATGATAATGCAGGCCATGAAAGTTTGTTGTATATTCCTTAACGCTGAAAATATGCGAATTTCTATCATGACCGTAAGCATAATTTTTGAATTTTTGAAAAATTGAAATTGTTGAATTGTAGCGATAATTTGTGGCAATAGTGATAAAATATGTATAAGTATAAAGAAAGTGATAAATGAAAACTTTTTGACAGTCCATGTCATCAATTAAAAACCTGACATTTAAATGTATATGTCACGTTTATAAATTCGTCATGAGCATGAACAATAATGAAAGGACAAAAAAACAAATACATAGAATTAAGGATACCGTCAAAATACAAAACTCTTTTTTATGAGAAAAGGAACTTAATAAAACAGGAAATCGACAAAATATTAAATCAACAAAAAGACTTTAGAGAAATTGAAAGCAGTGAAATTTATGACGAAAGGGTATTTTTCACAATTGATGAACTATATTATAAAAAACTTGACGAATTGTCAAGGAAATATAATATTAAAATTGCGAAGATAATAAGATCTATATTCTTCCAACTAAGTTAAATATTTTTTTATAACGCTTTTTTTGAAGTCATTGAGGCAAACTAGCAAGTTAACAAATATATAAATATGTCATATTGCAAAGTTAAAACCAGTGAAGAAACGTGCCAGGCCTTAAAGAAATATTAGACACGTTAGGAAAACAGGCAAAAGAACAGAATAAAATAATGTCAAGAGTTCTAAAGATAAAAGGTATAAAGCGAATTGTAGTGCAACTAAATGCAATTCCTCAAGACGGAAAAGTAAGATATTCACTAACTATACACAGCCAAAATAATTTCAGAAAACAACTTGGAATAACTGCTAATGATGCAGACGATTTAAGACTTATCTCAGAATTTCTAACAAAGTATGCAGATTTGCTTAATGAATATGTAAAATTCACACGAAGAAATAACAATTCCGTGCAAGAAGAAGAACTAGAAATGGAAGAAAATGAAGAAAGTGAAAAAGAACAAAAGAAGGAGAGAAAAAGAGAAAAGAGAAACGTAGAAGAAGAGTTTTAAAACGTCATACCCCTTTTTTTTGTTTATGAGCAGTTCATCCCCGCTTTTGGATAAAGTCAAATCTCACTCTTTTTTTTATAATCCCCGTGATAATGAACGCATTTTAAATATTATCATTGGAGAGAAACAAATTGAAGAGAAAAAGAAAATTGAGATTTTAAAAGCTTATAAGCGTGGAATTGACCAACAATATTTTAACGCCAATTTGCCGTTTTTCAATGAAATAAAATTTATCTCGAAAATCACTAACTTTAAAGTTAAAAATGATGAAATAGTAGCAAGATTTCAAAATGGATTTACTGCAAGTTTTGACCCTCATCAAATTGCAGATAATCCAGACGATTTCTATAATTTAATAAGTAGTTATATGTTTGTAAAAATTAAAAAAGGAACAGAAAATTGGTATATTAATGATATTTATTCTATTGAACCACCAAATAATTATGAAATTGCAAAAGAATTACTCGAACTTGCAAATTCTGAAAAACAAACTTGTGATCTTTTATTACAAGCTTTTGGTTATGACCCGCAAAAAATGGAAGCGAAAGATATATTTCTAACTCTCCCACGTTTATTCCCATTATTTAAATCCCCAATTACAAAACGTCAAATAAATTATATAGAAATTTCCAATAGGGGAACTGGGAAAACTACGACTTTTATGATTCTTCAAGAAGTCTTTAATTTCAGATATTATACTGAATCTCCAACTTATGCAAATTTAGTTTATGATGCTAGAAATAACATGTATGGAGCAGTATTTCTCTCAAATGGGTTAATATTTGATGAGATTCAAACTTGGAAAAATGGATTTTCTGCAAGAGAACTAAATACTATAAATTCAACTTTAAGCACTGGTATAGAAAATTGTATTTGGACTAGAGGAGCGGGAACAGAATCCAAATCCGCAACTATACAAAAATGTATTCCAATTGTTTACGCTGGAAATCCACATAGTATGACAATTAATAAACTTAAAACTCCGGATATAGAAGATTATCTAGCAAATTATGAAATATTTACTCCGGCAATTTTAGATAGAATTCATATTATCCAATTAGCAATTAAGAAAACTTACGATAAAATTATAAATTCACGAGTCCTATATCCGTCAATTTTGCGGGCATTAGTAGAATTAATACAACAGAAAATAAATAGCATTAATAATTATATAACTTGCAATAATTTAGAATCGAGACGACAAGAACAATCAACAGATATTCAAATAATTCTTCAAGCATTAGATATAGATTTAAAAATTGGTGAAAAAACTAACGAAGAAATATGCCAAAGGCTGATAGAATTAATGCGATTTTCCAATTTGGAGGCATGATAATTGTGAATTACGAAGAATTTGTAAAACAAAGCTTCAAAGTAAAATATACAGAAGATACAATATTTCCAAGCGAAATCGGAATTTGTTTTAGAAAAAGCTATTTTACCAGAAAATTTGAATTTGAAAAGGGGATTAATGAAATTAGTCTGGATCTTGGAGAACAACATCACAGACATATAGAAGAATATTTTACTGAAAAATTGAACTGTAAAAATGAAATTGAAGTTAAAGGAGAAATTGAAGGTGTGAAAATTAGTGGCCGAATTGACTTAATTTGTGGAAATGATCTAATTGAATTAAAAACAATTTCAATCAACTATTTCCAGATAAAAGAATATCACCTTTATCAAATTGCTACATATTATTACTTACTCCAGCAACAGAATTACAAAATTGATAATGTATATATTATATATTTGAACAGAACAAATAGGGAGGTTAAACAATTTCAAATCGGCCAAAAATTGATAGAAGAATACGCAAAAAAAGCAATTGAATGGATAAAGAAATATAAAGAATACTTGAACGAAAAAGATTATAAAAACGTGCCGGGAGTAAATAATTTCTTATGCAAAAATTGTGAATTTAAAGGAAAGTGCTATGGCTCTTTGTTTTAAAAAAATAAAAGGGTTTTTATTTGTCATAGAGCATAATGGAACATGATAGAGCATGTCCTCCACATACCACGAGAAAAAACAATTAATTAAAAACAGAATTTTGAGCATGTCAGAACAGGATATATTAGCGTTTTTAAATAAGGCCTTCGTTTTTAAGGAAAAAGTAAAATTGGTATTCTATACAAAAACAGAGAATGCAATCACAGGCACGATAGAAATCGGTAAAAAAATGCTAAAATTTGAAATCTGGTTCTCTGTTCCGTATAATTCTGTAGCTATCACTGTCGCAAAAATAACAAAAGTAATAAAGGAGGAATAAAAAATGATGAACTATCAAAAATTAACAATATACTTAAAAAATGCAATTAGAGAATTAAGAAATGCCGAAGAGTTACTAGGAGAATTCTTAGAAAAAGTTAATGTTGAAAACGAAGTTTTCGATGAATATAATTTTGAAAGAGAAAAGATAAGAGAAATAGAGGACGCGATAAATAAAATAGAAGATATAATATACGAACTAAAATGAGAAAGAGAAAAGTTAAAAAAATTATTTAACTAGATAAACTTTTTTCTTCTGTCTGCCGGTCTCTGGATTTTTCTCAACCCTTATTATAATAAATCCCTTTTCTTGAAGGCGGCGCAATCGCTTCGATAGTATGCCTTCATACTTGGAGGCCCAAGCGAATTTATCTATAACATCTTGTTGCCAGGCCTGGCCTCCATGAAGAGCAAGGTAAGCTAATACCTTTAGCTCTTTGGGCCCCAATCGGGCCTTATTTTTCTCCTTATTTTTTTGCGTGCTCATACCATACACTATGTAAAAACTTATATTTAAACTTTTGTTTATACGTGACCTTGGCCTGTATTGATTTTTTAACATCATATCTCAAAATTTACATAATTAAAAGCAAGAAAAATATATGCACGTGTAATATTATCACAAACTCGAGAAAAATTATAGATAAAAATAAGAGATAAAGAATTAGGAATGGGAAAGTTAGAAAAATAAAAAAATTAACTTAACAAAAAGACAATAAATTAAAAAAAGAATTAAATTAATATAAATGAATGCTTTGCCAGCCTTTATGATAAGTAAAAACATATAATGTTTCGTGCTTTTCTAATTTACCATTATAATCGTTTGCATCCTTAAAAAGAATAACAACAACCTTTGTTTTAGGTATTATCGAATATGTTGTTTCATTTGTTGTTGGATAGTCATAATAACTATCCAACTCGAACATTTCAATTTCGCCATAAAGGACTTCAAATCTGCCCCAGTCTGTGAAACTGGAACCCGGCCTATTCCATTTACTTAAGACTAATATAAACATTGCTTCATGTTGGCCCTGATTTTGAGCCTTATTTATTAATTCCTTTATTTCCTGCTCACTGAGTTTTTGTTGGCTTAATTGAACTAACTCTTCTTCCTTCTCACTCACCTTTTCCTCCTCTACCATATCTATGCATCTCCTAACTTATAAACTTTTCTGCATCTTTGTATATTTGCACTTTTATTTTTCCAACAGTATTATTTTCGCCTCTCCACCATTTTACCCTTTAACTTGCAAAAATATTTTAAATCATTTCTCTTCTTTTTCTCTTTGCAACTAATATTTCCGAATGAACATGCTGTATACAACACTGTATACTCCGGAGAAATATCTCTGGCGGGTTTGCCGTGTAAATTATAACTATTAACTACTAACTAGCTAACTACGCAATATTACAATATAGCAATATAACAACTAACTAACTAGTAAGTTAATAGTTATATAATATAGTAGTTGTATAGTTGTATAATATAAAATAATAAGAAGAAAGATAATGCAGACTCCGAATATATGCTTTCTTCTGGTGATATTTAAATCTTTCTTCATAACCTTCCAATTTTGCAAGCGTGAAGCTGAAAAAATTGGATAAAAAATTCAAAGCTGCAACTTTGGAAAGATGAAAGTATATAAATGTTTTGTTCTAAACTTCCAATTTCAGCACCGCCAACTGAAAAAAATTGGCGAGAATGAAAACGGAAAACAGAATAATGTAACTTATAATATGTTTAGTAACTAAAAGCTTACAATTAGGAGTGGACTTTTTTCTAATTAATAGTTATATAGTTCCCAATTAATATATTCACAACATGTAGAATTAGTTGTAACTTACAAGTTTACAATAATATAACTTTATCTAGCAATATGACAGATTATTTGTAACTTACAATTTAACAACTTATTAGCTTTATTTAGTAAATTGCACGAAATGATAGATTATTTGTAAGTTAGGAATTTACAATTTATACTGTTTTTCAAGATAATAACGCAAAATGATAGAATATTTGGAAGTTACAATTTATCAACTTTATTGCGAAATTTACGCAAAATGACAGATTAATTGGAATTTCCAATTTCTCAATTTACCCGTGAAAAAAACTTAATTTACGAAAAAAACGCAAAATATTGGAATTTCCAATTTCTCAACTTTCTCGCGAAATTTTCCCAAAAAACGATAAAAACCGCAATTGCTTAGCCAGGATTTTGCAATTGCAGAGCCCTAGCT
>Ga0208549_100200_pt1 | contig 29244 bp, 32 predicted proteins | sample BED_host_MetaG_FD_187135 | JGI IMG/M metagenome (GOLD analysis project Ga0208549, IMG submission 187135) | Hot spring microbial mat communities from Yellowstone National Park, Wyoming, USA - BED_host_MetaG (SPAdes) (version 2) | ecosystem: Environmental > Aquatic > Thermal springs > Hot (42-90C)... | reverse complement strand
TTCTCCTCCAAGTATTTTACTTGGTTTATCAAGTCGTCTTTCTGCGTGTTTGATGATACTCTTGCGTAAAGGATCACTTTCCTCTTTCTAACAATCCCCACCAGTCTTTCGACGTCTTCTTCCTTGAGCCTCCACTTCCCAGTTTCTAGTATCACGGGTTTTATGTACCCTTTCTTAACATATTCTCTGATTGTTGCGTATGAAATTCCTAGGCGTTGGCACACTTCTTTAGGTCTTAGCATTGTATAAAATTTTATGATGAAATAATATAAACTTTACGGTTTGTCGGAAACTGCTAACAACGGCTTTAGCTAGGATAAAGGAGTATGAATTACTGAAGAGTTCAACACAAATGCTACCTAAGTCTAGCAAAAAAGAGAAGAAAAAGAAAGCATTCTATTACTATTAAGAGAAAAGAATAAGATATTTTATTTTGAATATAAACATTTTTCTTTGTGCTTAAAAAACCAGTTAGGACGATTTCTGGAGTAGCTCCAGTTTCTATAATGACTCATCCATATAGGTGCCCTCATGGTAAGTGTATTTTCTGCCCTGGAGGAGTTGAGTACAATACTCCTCAAAGTTATTATGGTAGAGAACCCACTTTGATGAGGGCTATAGAGAACAATTTTGATCCCTATTGCCAAGTCAGATCTAGACTAGAGCAATACTTTGAAAATGGTCACTTTCCTAATAAGGTAGAATTAATAATAATGGGTGGAACGTTTCTTTCTTTGCCTTTAGATTATCAAGACTGGTTTGTTACCAACGCAATAGAGGCAATGAATAATTTCCCTAAAAAGAAAGAGAAAGGCAAATTTGTGTATCTGGAGGAGGCACAATTAAGGAATGAAACTGCTCGAATTAGATGCGTTGGAATGACTATAGAAACTAAACCTGATTGGGGCAAGGAATGGCATGCTAACCAAATGCTTAGGCTTGGGGCAACTAGAGTTGAGTTGGGAGTTCAAACAATCTATGACGATATACTTAAGAAGGTCAATAGAGGGCATACAGTTAAGGATAGTATTGAATCCACTAGAATATTAAAAGACTCAGGATTTAAGATAGTGTATCACATAATGTTAGGCTTACCTGGAGCTGATCCGAATAAGGATTTAGAGACGATAAAAGAAATTTTTACTAATCCAGATTTTATGCCTGATATGTTAAAAATTTACCCTACTCTCGTAGTTGAAACTGCTCCCTTAGCAGAGTTATGGAAAAGAGGATTGTACACCCCTTATGATACTGATACTTTAGTTGAAATAATTTCTGAGGCGTACCGTTACATACCAAAGTGGGTAAGGATTATGAGAATACAGAGAGATATCCCAGCAAACATTATATTAGCAGGAAATAAGAAAGGAAATTTAAGAGAACTAGTTGAGAAAAGAGCCGAAGAAAAGGGGATAGAAATTAAAGAAATAAGGTATAGGGAAGTTGGAGTTGCCTGGCTACATAGGAAGATAAAACCCGATAGAATATCCCTACATAAAGAAATTTACGAGGCAAGTGGAGGTACAGAAGTTTTCTTATCATTCGAGAGCGATAATGGACTTATAATAGGTTATCTGAGGTTAAGGAAACCAGGGAATTCGCATAGGAAAGAAATTGATGAGAAGACAACAATTGTTAGAGAATTGCACGTATATGGAGAAGAAGTACCTATAGGTGAAAAGAAAGATGAAGCTTACCAACATAAGGGTTACGGTTCTGCTTTACTCAAAGAAGCTGAAAGAATTTCATTAGAGGAATTTGACGCTAAAAAGATTCTCGTTCTTTCTGGCATTGGAGTAAGAGAGTACTATGGGCAAAAGGGGTACATAAGGTATGGGCCATATATGGCTAAGCAGTTAGCGTAGGATTCTTTAATGCGAATGCATTATATCCCATCTTTTTAAGTCTATATGCAAGGTCTCCGCTAACTATTCCTTTCTCGCAATATAAGATATATGTCTTATCTTTACCCGTTTTTAGAACAAAATCCATAACTTCCCAAGGATCAAGTCTTATAGCATTGGGTAGGTGACTTTTCTCGTATTCCTCTTCTTTTCTAAGGTCAATGATAACTGTATTTTGCAATGATGTAGGTAATTTGTCGAGATATATCTGAACGTTATAATTCTCAGTCTGCATTTGTTCGCTTTCTTTAAGAGTCTCCTCAATGGCTTCTTTTAGTGCTTCATCTATTTTTTCTATTTCTTCAATTGTTACTTTAGTTCTAGGCTTATGAGAGAATAAAGCACAATATTCTGGAACCTTTGTTGAAAGCTCGAATGTCCCTATTTCTCTGGCTAATTTTACTATCTCGTCCTTATCAAAGCCTATCAGAGGTCTAAGAAAGAGTAAGTCTATTTTGTGCTGAAGCCCACTGAGAACAGAAAGTGTTTGAGAAGAAACTTGACCTAAAGATTCCCCTGTAACTATTGCTTTAGCTCCTATCTTATCTGCGTAATTGATTGCTATCAAGTAGAGTGCTCTTTTAAATGCCACTGACCAGAGTCTAATGTCCACTTTCTTCATTATAGCTTCCATTATTTTTCCACAATCTACTATGAAAACTCTAGGAGTGTAACCTTGTGACCATTCTTTTATCTTATCTATTACTTTCATGATCGAGGATAAATTATTAGGTCCTGAGATATTACAATGCAGAATATCTAACGTTACACCTCTTTTCATTATCATCCATGAAGCTACTGGAGAATCTATTCCTCCGGACACTAAAGCTAAGGCTTTTCCTCCAGATCCTAAGGGTAATCCCCCTGGTCCTTTAATAATCTCGTCGTAAAAATAAGCCTCATTTTGTCTTATCTCTACGAATACCTCTACTTCTGGATTTTCTAAGTCTACTTTGCCGTTAAATCTATCGGCAATTCTTGCTGCAGCTTCTATTGAAGTAAAGTCGTGTTTTCCTACTCTTCTAACCCTTATTGCAAATCTTTTTCCTTCAATTTTATTCTTCCATAATTTTTCAGCAAAATCTATAATCTCATTTAAATTTTGGAACGTTATTTTCTCGGCAGGACTTACAGATTTTACCCCAAATACTTTAGATGACGAAATTTTTAGGCAATCTATATTGCCATAAAGGTAAATTCTACCTTGTCCTTTTTCAGCTTTTACCTCGCCACACTTGAAATAACTTGCAGAAGCTTTTAAATTATCAATTAGTAACTTCTCTAATTTTTTCCTTACTATATCGCTCTTTACCCCTATTTCATCATATCTTACTATTAGAAGTTTCACTTGTTAAACTTCGTGTTGAACTTAAAACGATTTTCTCAAATATTTTCATGTTACTAAGTCCGCTATCTTAATCATATTAAAGTACTCGTTCCATAATTTTTCGTCCTTTTCATTCTTTAATTTCTTAACTACTACTATATTACATGAATTGAACAAAAAGCATATACCAGTAATATAACCTCTGTTTAATATTTCTTGGTTTCTTTTCTTTATTTTTTCTCTTATTAGATGGAGATTTTTACAATCTACTTTCCTTACATAATATAAAATCCTCTCATTATTTTCTTCTATTATATCAATATAAAAATTCTCTTTTATAAAAATTCTTATCCCTCTCTCTATATTTTCTATTCTCTCTATATGAAAGCCTAAGTCCTCTATAATTCTAGTTAAATCATTAATTTTCATCTGATATGATTTATGAATAGAGAAATTTAAGTATTATTGTCCAAAATCATCTTTTTACAGAATTCTCGTTTCTTTTTATATGAGCCATATAAAATAAATATAACTTTACTGCATGAGGACAAAGAGTACTTCCACAACTACATTCGCTCTCAACCATTTTGCTATTTATGACTTTTATTCTCACTTTATGGAATCCTACAATGCACTTAGCAGGTACTAGGCCCTCTATTATTCTACCTTCTGGTGTATCTTTTATGCTGAGTATTCTAGTCATAACACTATATGTTATAATGCTATACATTCATATGCTTTTTCTCTTCCTCTAATATTTTCTTTAGCTCTCCTTCAATTACAAAATTTTTCTCATAAAATCTAATTGCATTAGTTTCCACTAATCGTATTACCCTTTTAACGGCATTATACCCAAGTAATGAAGTTAAAATCCCAAATATGAAAAGTGTATAATAAGTTGGCTTTTCTAGGATAGATCTTCTATATTTTCTAAAATAATTCCAATGAGATTGCTCGTCCTCAAACGCTTCTTTAAAATGTGTTGTCTTATATCTAATATAATACGCTTTAGCTAATCCAGAAGCTCCAGCCTCGCCAAGTAATGCTAATAGATACTTATCCATAAGTAGATCATCTTTCTAGATAAAAAATACTTTTGGTAAATATCGCTTTTCACTCGTTAATATCTAAGATGCTTGGAATGTCCTTTTGTTAAAATATATTTAGAAAAGAGTTATAACATACGATGCAGAAATATATGTGATACAAATGGAGATTACAGTTTTTGATAAAGACTTGCAAAAGAGGATTAATGACGCTATTTATAATATTAGTGCTTTAGCAGTTTCAAATAGAAGTGCTAGAAAGGACTTATTAAGATTGAGAAAAGAACTTAAAATTCTTAAGAAAATGATTCAAAAAGATTATATTTCATATGATGATACTATCACTATAAAGGGTGAATTTGGAGTAGTATTAATTTCTCTCGCGATTCTTTCTCAAAAATACAAGAGAATTAAAAATCAACTTGAACATATTCAAGATTTACTCCTAACTTAGCTTCACATTTTTAATTTTGTTTTCGTTAAATTATTAGATATTTAAAAACGTATAACCTCATATTTTTATATTTTTAGCTCATGATTTATGAAAAGCTTATAGGATAATGTTTATAAATATATTATTGTGTTTGTGTATTACCTTATAGAAGCTATATTATCTATTCTAGGCTTTTACATAGGTAGCGAGCTAATTGTAAAAGGAGGTAAAGAAATAATACACCAAGGTTTCATGCTTGGTGCTCTTTCAGTGCTACCAGAATTGATAGTTTTAAGTAACTTACTGTTTCATAAGAATTTTTATTTGGCCTTATCCTCATTTTTTATAACCGCTCTCACAATTTATACTCTAGGTGTTGCGATAGTAAATGTCTCAGTTTTTCTAAAATGGAGAAAGAGAAGAATCAGTATAGTTAATTTCGAAGAAAGAAGAATTATTCTAATAATAATGGGTATTTTATTATCAATTTTTATTCTACAAAAAATAAACCTAGAAATAGGTATTATATCACTTTTTATACTGAGTTATTATTTAATACTTAGACTTCATGAGGTCAAGTTCTCAGTAAGATCTTTGCTTTTCATGCTTTCTGGAATTATGATTCTTTTGATCGCTTCAAATAATTTAGTTTTCATGTCCTCAAAATTCTTGCCTTCGTGGGCATTCACGATCTTCTTATTCCCTATTGTACTTAATATACAAGATATAATAGTGGCAATAAATGGAAGCTTATCAAGTCCAGAATTAGGGCCTCAAATGACTTTGAGTTTTATAGTTGAGACCATAATTCTGAGTGCATTCACGTTAAGTTTAGCTGGACTTCTAGGAGGACTTGAAGGAGTATTTATAGGTATTAATTACTCTCTTCTAGCTTTAATACTAGTTAGTGTGACGATGTTCATATTATTTAATAATAATAATCTATCTATAAAGGAAAGTATAGTATTACTATCTATGTATTCCTTAGTGCCAATATCTATTTTATTACACGCTTAAAATCTAGCTTTAAAACTTTCATACATTTTTATTTCTTCTTTTGTTACGCTAGGTTTAACCTTATCTAGAACCTTTTTAAAATCATCAATATTAACTTTAATTCTAAGCACATTTGTAATTGAAGCTTCCTTAAGTAGATTTCTTCTTATCTCATCTACAACCAGTTTCAAGTCTGCTGGTGTATAGTTTTCTGTAATTTTAGCAACTTCCTCTATTGTTTTTTCATCAACTTCTAAGCCTTTAGTTAATACTTTAAGAACTTTAATTCTTCCTTCGTAATCTGGAGGCGGTACGTAAACTAATTTATCAATTCTTCCTGGCCTTAAAATTGCTGGGTCTAAATCCCACGGTCTATTAGTTGCCCCAACTAGTATTATATCATCCGTTTCCCTTATTCCATCTATTTGAGTTAAAAGCTCAGTTAATGCATTTCTCCATTCATTAAACATTCTATTCTTTGCTATCATATCTATTTCATCAATGAATATCACTGCAGGAGAATTGTCTCTAGCAATGTTAAACTTTTCAGCTATTACTTCTGGTGCTCTTATCTGTGCTGAGGCGATTTCTTCTCCAGATAATATTATGAAAGACGCTTTTAATTCATTTGCCATAGCTTTTGCAATGCTTGTTTTTCCCGTCCCTGGAGGTCCATAAAGTAAGATTCCTTTTACCGGTTTTATTCCCAATTTTTCAGCAAATTCTCTATTTTTTATTGGTAATTCAACAGATTCTCTTATTATTTCCTTAACTTTTTCTAAGTCTCCTAAATCGTCCCAAGTAATATCTGGTACTCCAAATGGTTTATCTATCATTTTCTCCCTAGAGTATTTCTTGGCTAAATTCTCGAATTTTATTAATGTAGAAATTTTTACCGATGGTTTAAAGTTCTCAATGAATTTTAGGTAATCTTCAGTTGTAGGATTTTGAATTTTTGATTTAACTTCATCTACTATTAATTTAATATCTGCTGGAGAAAATCTTTCCGATCTCTTAGCTAAGAGTTTGTAATCTATATTAGGTTCCTTGATGTATCCTTTCCATATTTCTTCTCTTCCTTCTTCATCGGGTAAAGGAACATAAATTATTTCATCAAATCTTCCCGGCCTAAGGAAGGCCTCGTCGATTTCTTGAGGTAAGTTAGTAGTACCTATTATGAGTATTTTATCTCCTTTATCATGGAATTCTTGGATTCTATTTAATAGAATATTTATCAGCCTATGAGTTACCTCATGTACATCGTCCTCTCTGCTCATTGTAAAACTATCTATTTCGTCGATGAAAAGTACTGCAGGCTGATTTGATTCAACTTTATCAAGGAAGGAAGTTAGTAAAATTTCACTTTCTCCGTACCATTTACTCAATATATCTGATGCATTTAACTGAAAGAAATTCCAGCCTAATTTATTTGCGATGGCTTTCGATAGGCTTGTTTTACCCGTCCCTGGAGGACCAAAAAGTATTACACCGTAGGTTTTACCTTTTTTGACCTCTTCGGCAATTTCTTCCAGCCTCTTCTTTACGTCTTTTAAATCGTATAGATCTTCTAACCTTGTACTCGGTATGTAGCTAATAACTTTCTTATGCTTATTAGCTATTCTATTAGCTCTAATCATCATTAGGAAGAATAGAAAAGGCACTATGAAGAATAATATCTGAAGGATTTCTATTGCTAATTGAAGGGCATCAGAGACACTCACAAATTCTATATACTTTTCAAAGGCGATAAACCTTGCGTATTATTTTTAAATATAGAGTCATCTAAACTCTTAATGCATAAAAATTCTTTTTAATCTTAACTTTGTAATTGACATATGATAGTAGATGTTTTGATAGCGGGAGCAGGCGGTGCAGGCTATCCAGCAGCATTTAGATTAGATAAAGCCGGATTAAAGGTAGTAATGGCTGATCCCAAAGGAGAACTAGGAGGTAATTGCTTATATCAAGGTTGTGTGCCTTCTAAGACACTGAGAGAATTAGCCCATCTGTACGTAAGAGCTAAGAAATTACTAGGATTTAATGAGACAATACCCTTTGAGAGAGCCCAAGATCATAAAGACTTTGTTCAAGAAACTAGGTTTAAGCAACATAAACAAGAATTAGCAGAATCTTCTGTAGAATTTTATAAAGGAGAAGTAGAGATTATAGATAATCATCATGCAGTAATCAAAGATGAGAAAGGAGATGTGCATGTAGAGTATAAATACCTAATTTTAGCTACTGGAAGTGAGCCTTTTAAACCAAAATTTCTAGGTTCAGAATATTGTATAACTAGTGACGATCTTTATAAATATAAGACCTCGATAAGAAAATTACCTAAAGAAATGGTAATAATTGGAGGAGGTTATATTGCTTTAGAAACCGCCTCTATTATGAATGCCTTAGGTACTAAGGTTCATATATTAGTTAGGTCAGATAGAGTACTTAGAGGACTGGATAGTAGACTCGTATCCTCATTACTTTCAATGTTGGATAAGAACATTGATATAAGGTTTAACTCCCCAGTTATAGAAGTTCAGAAGATTGGAGATAAAGATGAATATAAAGTAATATATTCCGAGAAATCAGAGAAAAGGAAATTTCCGCAGATTTAGTTATGTTAGCTACTGGTAGAAGACCAGTATATCCTAAAGGGACTGAAAAATTGGGTTTAGCAATAGGTAAAACGGGGATGATGGTTGATGAAACAATAGTAACTAGTGTTAAAAACGTTTATGCACCGGGCGACGTGAATGGTAGATCAATGTTCTTCCACTCTGCAGTTAGGCAGTCTTTAGTCTCTGCTCATAATATACTTGCGGGTACACCAATAGATTATATGGATTTCCAAAGCGTGCCAATTTCCGTTTTTACAATTCCTTCTATTGCTTATGTGGGAATATTACCAGAGGAGGCAAAAAGGAGAGGAATAGACATAATAGAAGCATCATATCCCTTGAGTAAAGATTCAAGAGCGCAAATGTATGATGAAGCCGAAGGGGAAGTTAGACTGTTCTTTGAAAGAGGATCTTTAAGAATAATTGGAGGTTGGATAATAGGAATAGATGCGCCAACTATGATAAACGAAATAGGCACTGCAGTAGCTAATGGACTAACAGCTAGACAAATAGCTAATTATGCAGATCAACATCCAATGTCAAATGAAAGCATAAGTTATACAGCAAGGAGCATATTTTGATACGAAAAGAAGAAAATTTTTCATTTATTTTGGCATGTTTCTGGATATTTTTTCTCTTATTTGCGTATCCACTTCTCCTAAGGCCTTAGTTAATAATTTCATGTCTCTATCGTGCAAGTCTTTAGGTAATTGAGAAGTGGCTTGCATTCTTAACTGTATAAAAGCTTTTAGGACGTCATCAGGTAATGTTGAAGCTAACTTAAGATTGGTTTTGCATAAATTTAGATATTCTTCATCAGTAGCCTTTTCTGCCATTTCTCTTATTAGACCTTTTAGAGTGTTTATCTTATCCTCATCTTTCATCTGAAGTAATTGTTGGAACAATTTACTCATTATTTCTTCTCTTTCTTTTTCTTGCATTTTAGCTATTTGGATAATAGAAAGCTGAGACATGATATTACATTGTTTTAAAAAGTTATAAAAGTTTAAACGAAAAAAATAATGCTAAACTCGAAAAACTCCGTTAAACTCTTTTTGCTTTTATCAGCTCATCGATTTTAGTGGTAGATTCTCCATTTTTCTCTATTTCTTGTTTTGCAGGATAATAATCTAAGTAGTTAGGTATATTTTGCATTATTCTTTCTTCAAATGTTGGAACTAGCTCGTTCTCATAAAATACTCCAATAGGTATTTTGTCTCCCCATTCGAGTGCTTTTAACATAGCTCCCTCAAACTTTGTTTGTTGATCTGCCTCGCTCTTTACTTTAGGATCCCAAGTAGGATCGTTATCTAATTTGTAAATTCTTTTATCATACCATTCCTTAGTATTTATATCATTATATGTCGGACAAGGTTGTAAAACATCTATAAACGCTAACCCTTTATGCTTAATTGCTTTAACTATTAGATCTTTAAGATGCATTACATCGTAGGCATATCCTCTTGCAACAAAAGTGTATCCCGCAGATAATGCTACTGAAATCGGATTTACAGCGTCGTTTATATTTGGTCTAGGTAACGACTTAGTTTTTAAACCTCTATGAAGAGTAGGTGACGCTTGGCCTTTTGTTAATCCGTAAACTCCGTTATCGTGAACTATTACTGTCATATCAATATTTCTTCTGCCAGCATGAACAAAATGTCCCATTCCTATACCTAGTCCGTCACCGTCTCCTATGTTTACAATTACTTCCAATGACGGATTAGATAATTTTATTCTGGTGGCAAAAGCTATAGACCTTCCGTGTAATGTATGTACTCCTCCTATAGGTAGCTGTATAAAGTGAGGTATCTTACCCGAGCAACCTATTCCGGATACTACTATAACTTTTTTAGGATCTATCCCTAGTTCCTTTATTGCCATTTCTTCTGCTCTTAATATTCCAAAGTTTCCACAACCTGGGCACCAATCTACGAATACCGGTTTATGCTCCTGCACATAACACTACCTTCTTTTCTCCTTTTTCAACAATTTGTTTTACACCTTCAATTATTTCTTCCCTAGTTATAGCTCTTCCTGTCCATTTTAATATGTAATTAGTTGGGAATATGCCAGTATTTTCTGTAAGTATTTGAGCACCTTGTGCCTCATAATTATTCTCAACAGCTATTATCTTACTCTTTCCTTGAAGCAACTTTCTCATCAAGTTCTTTGGATAGGGATTAAACATTTTCACTTGGATCATCATTACATCTTTTAATTCGTCCATAGCATCTATTATTGCTCCTTTAGGAGAGCCCCAAGTTAATAGTACTATATTTGCATCTCCTACAACGTTGACTCTTTGCTGCTCTGGTATTTCTTTATCCGCGGTTTCTAATTTCTTCATTCTCTTTTCATACATTTTTATCCTATTTTCTGTTCCTTCAGTTATATGTCCTTCCTCATTATGTTCGTCTCCTGCATAAAACATGCTTGCCTCTCCTAAGAAAGCTCTAAGAGAAATTCCATCTTCTGTTATTTCAAACCTTCTGAAAAAGTCTCCGCTAGGTTTTACTATTTTTCCTCTTTCTATAGGAATTTTCTTACCTAATATATGATCTTCATCAAATACTGAATATGCATTAGCTAATGTTTTCTCAATAATATGAATTACCGGCGTTTGATACTTTTCGGCTAAATTGAAAGCGCAAACAGCGTACCAGAAAATTTCCTCATGGTCTCCTGAAGCTATGACTATCCTAGGCCCTAAAAGGGATTTAAACGCGTAGTTTAAGGCTATTACATACCCCGCTGTACTATGATACAATCCCTTAGGCCTACCGGTTGTCCCGGAAGTATAATAGATCGTTGATGGTTCATTCGACTCTACTGGCTCTGGTTTAACTTCCACCTTTCCTTTTGGTTTTACTTCCTCATATACGATATCCCTTTTATTAACGTTAAAATCCTTATACCTTCTTTCTAAAACTAACACTTTTTCGACCGGCGTTTTCTCTTCATCCAACAATTTATCAACAAAATCTTTTACCCTTATTTCGTTACCATTTCTAAAGGTTTTAGAGACTGTTACCAAGATTTTAGAATTACAATCGTTTAACCTGTAAGCTAATGTAGGTTTGCTCAGTCCCAAATAATGGATAACTAGCGTTGCACCAAGTCTATGTACTGCTAGTGAGAAATAGACCGCCTCTGGTATACTGGGCATTAAGAGGGATACTGTATCACCTTTCTTAACACCTAATTCCTTAAGAACATAAGCGGCTCTGTTAACTTCACAATAAAGATCTCTATAAGAAATACTTCTAGTCTCTAACTTCTCATTTATCCAGTAAAACGCAACCTTGTCAGCTTTATCCTTTAAATGTCTATCTACCGCATTATAACAAATATTAGTTAACCCACCTACAAACCATTTATCAAAAGGGGAGAACCCTCAAGTACTTTTTGCGGTTCTTTAAACCAGCTAATTAAGTTAACTTTTTCTGCCCAAAAACGTTCCGGGTTTTCGAATGCCTCCTCACTTAGCCTCTTTATTTTAGTTAATCCGTAAAACTCCTGACTCATACTAATATAGTTTGTAATTCTTATTATATACTTTACTTTAAATAATTACCTATTTTAGGATGTATTCATTATTTTATTTATGAACGAACTAATACTCTCCTCGATTAAGGAGTTTGTTAGCAGAGAAGTAAAGCCATTAGCTGAGCTAATCGACCGGGAAGACTGGTACCCTAGAGAATTAGTAAGTAAAATGGGAGAACAAGGTTTTCTAGCTCCATTATATGAGGGACTAAGTTTGGAAGATATGGCTGTGATTATAAGCGAAACTGCGAAAGTAAGCGGTTCGTTAGCCCTCATACAAGACGCACAAGGAGAGTTAGTGATAGAGCCCTTAAGAGTTTATAGTGATGATAAGAAACTAGTTGAGGAACTAGCAAAGGGCAAACTTATAGGTGAGTTCGGACTAAGCGAGCCTTGTTGCGGAAGTGATGTGGCGTCAATGGCTACGAGGGGTGAAAGGGTTAATGGTAAATGGATTATAAGGGGTAAAAAGATGTGGATTACTCAAGGTCTTTACGCAGACATATTCTTAATAGCAGCGAAGACTGGTGATAACGGTCTTAAGTCTATAACGTTGTTTTTAGTCCCTAGATCACGATGCATAAAAACTAATAAAATAGAGGTGATGGGAAATAGAGGGACTGGCACTGCAGAAGTAGAAATTAACGATTGTGAGGCAGAAGAGGTAGTAGGAGAGGTTAATGGGGGTTGGAAGATTATAAAATACGCACTACTTGTGGGGAGGATTGCAATTTCTTCAATAGCTTTAGGATTAGCGGAAGGTGCTATTGAAGAGTTAGTACAATGGGCAGAAAATAGGAGAGTTTTTGGTACGAGATTAATTGAGAAGCAAGGTATATAATGGAGGCTCAGTAAGATATTAGCTAATTTGACTGTAGCTAAGCGTTTTCTACTCGACGTAGTAAGGAATATAAGTGATGTGATTTCTGATGAAGGTAAGATAGCAGTATTAAAGTTTTTCTCAGCCAAGGTAGCTAATGAGGTAATAGATGAGGCGTTACAGTTGATGGGTGGTATGGGGTACGCTAAAGGTACAAGGGTTGAAAGGGCTTATAGGGACGTTAGGTTGACAAGAATTGGTGAAGGTACTGATGAAGTTCAATTAGAAATAATATTCAAGGTACTAAAAAAACGTGGAGTGAGTTATTTCTTCTCTCATTCTAGTAACTCATACTCTCAGCTAACATAACCGATAGAGCCCTTGTCAAATCCCTAATTGAGATCACTCCTATACATTTTCCTTCTTTTTCCACTACTAAATGCCTGATATTATTTCTCATCATTAAGTCATAAGCCTCGTATATACTCTTATTGTAATCTATTCTTATAATCTGTTTCGTCGCCATATCCATTGCGGGAGAATCATAATTTATCCCCTTACTTACGGCCCTTACTATATCCCTCTCGGTTATTATTCCAACTATCTTGTCCCCATCTTTCAGAACAACTGAACTAATAGAGTTTTCAGTCATGATTTTTGCTACTTCCCTTATTGTCGAGTTATGAGGCATAGAAATTAATCCTTTCTCACTTATTAACTGACCTACAATCATATATAAACTTATGAAATTATGAAATATTAAGTTTTGCTCTTAAAAAACTTGATATGTTAAAAAAGAAAACCTTTTTATCCATATCTTAACGCTATTCCAAGACCATATCTTGGGTACTTCCAGAGAATGTTATTAAACGGACAAACTATTTTACAAGCCCCACATTCAACACAGTTCTCATAAGACACTACCAACTTATCATTAACGAAAGAGTAAACGTTTGCCGGGCACACATTTATACAAGGATTTCCGTATCTTTCGTGGCATTCCTTACATTTCTGTTGATCTTTAATAACTAAATGTGGTACTTCATCCCTCTTATACCGTAATGTGTAAAGCCTTTCTTCTATTCTCATCCTATCACCCCAAGACCTAGAGTTATATGCTTTAACAACTTAACTAAGTACGACTTATAGTATGATAACTTGGACAGATCACCTTCTGACCAGTAATTAAAGAAGTCCACGATTAAGTTTACGTAAAAGCTTAAGTTCTCCTCCTTAAGCAATTCTTTAGTCAATGGCCTTGATTTAATAACTTTCGAAATTTCCTTAGCGTGAAGTAAGGAACTCTCATATTTTTCACATTGTCCTAAGTTTTCAGATGCTAAGTATCCAGAGGTAATTGCTGGACCGATGCCGTCAAAGGTTAATGGATCAACAAGGCCTAATGCATCCCCAGTAACGTAAACTCTATCATTACAGGCTTTGAAAGAAGGGAATCCGTTTTCTGGGATTATTTTAGCCGAGTATTCTCTTAGTGAGAATCCTTTAATTATTTCAGATAGGTCGGCCTTGTAAGAATCCATGAATTCATAAGGTTTAATATCTTTAAGTTCGCTGAGGGGTATGCCTACACCTATCGCTATAGAATCCTTGTAGGTGTATACAAACCCAGCACATGGTAGTGGTGAATCTGAAATGATACGCCAAGCTTCACCATCATCCCCCTCTAAGTTAAATCTTTTATTTACCTCATCTTTATTTAACGAGTAAACTTCTTTAACTCCCAACACAGTTTCTTCCGGTTTTAATTCCCTCCTTAAACCTTGACTTATAGACAAGAGAGCATTAGCCCCTTCACTTATTATTATGTATTCAGCCTCCACTCCTCCTCTCTCAGTTATAACTTTATTTCCTTCAATACCCAACACTGTAGTTTTAGTTATTAATAACGCTCCAGACTCTTCGGCTTTTTGTGCTAGCCATTTATCAAACTTCAGCCTGGAGATCGTATATAATCTGTCTCCCTTAGGAGATACTTTAATCTCAACAGAGTTCCCCTTCTTAGATTTAAAGATCAATTTAACTCTTTTAACAGTTCTTTCATAAGGCAAGCTCCCAGTGTCTATAAACTGTGAGATACTACTTTCCCTTATCATAGCACCAGAAACGTTCTTGGCACCGGGCTCTGGTCCTCTCTCTAAGAGCAACGTCTTGTATCCTTTTTTAGCTGAATTTAGTGCCGCAATACCACCAGACGGACCAGCACCTATAACTACCACATCAAATTTCATAATTTCACACTCCTTTCCTTAATTATCTTTATCAATTCGGGCACAATTTCGAATAAATCACCTATTACGCCGTAATCACAATTGTTAAAGATTTGAGCTTCTGGGTCTATGTTTATCGCTATAATTCTTCTAGCCCCCGCAATACCGACTAAATGTTGAACTGCACCAGAAATCCCTAAAGCTATATAAAGTTTAGGTCGTATCGTAGTTCCGGTTTGGCCTATTTGTCTCTCTTTAGGATACCAACCCATATCAGCTAGAGGTTTACTAACACCAACAACGCCGTGTAATACTTCAGCTAGTTCTTCAGCTAATTTTATATTTTCTGGAGATTTTATCCCCCTCCCAACCCCTATTACCACGTCCGCCTCAGCTAGGACATTAGGTTTTTCTAATTTGGAATGCTTAATAACTTTGTACGAAGTTGAAGTATCTTCAATGGTTTCAGTTATCACTTCATTACCCTCTTTAGGGAGTTTAATGGGGTAGAAAACTCCTCCTCTAACAGTCACCATTATTGGCCTATGATTTGGACATATTATTGTGCTCATTTCCTTTCCTCCGAAATCTGGTCGTATTGAAAGTAACCCTACTTTTTCATCTACCTCAAATTCTACACAATCCGCTATTAATCCCGTATTTACTTCTATTGCAGTAGTGGATGCAAGTTCCCTAGCATTTCTAGTTCCGGGAAAGAGAAGTACTTCAGGCTTATATTTTATTACTAATTTCGACAAAGCTCTAGTATAAACATCGTTAGTATAAATATCATAGGGTACTTTAACATGATAGATTTTATCAAAACCGAATTCAAAGGATTGTTTAATTAACTCCTCAACCTCATCTCCTATGATAACTCCCGCAAGTTTAGTGTCCATAGAATCGGCTATTTTTCTCCCTTCTGAAGTTATTTCTAATGAGACTCTATTAATCTCGTTTTCTGCATGATCTATGTATACCCATACTTCGCCCTTTGCCTTATATTTAGGGGCGGGTTTAACGTATTCATATTTTACCTCTTGTGTTTCCCTCAAAGACTTAATTATCTTATCATAAACCCATTCTGGTGCGTCATTTCCTCTATAAATTTCTGGTTTCCTAGTTTTAGGTGGGGGGTTAACTTTAATTACTCTTGTCGGTGATCCGGCTAAACCAATCTTATTTGGTTCAGCCCCTATATCGTCTTTATTAAGCCTTGGAATTTTTGCTTGTTTTGCCTTAATGAGACTCTCTAACGTTGGTTGCCTTGGTTTATTTATGGTCTCTAAAACTGTAAAAACTGAAGGTAACTGCACTTCTATCTCCTCTTCCTCGTTTTCCGTAGTCCTTAATACTCTAGCTCTTCCCTCTGATATTTCAGAAATTTTACTTACATAACCCACAACTGGAATACCTAGCCATTTAGCAGTTTGAGGACCTACTTGTTCTGTTTCACCGTCTACAGCCCTTCTTCCAAACAAGTATACGTCTGCCTCGCCAATTCTCTTTATCGCCTTATAGAGAGTATAAGAAGTAGCCCAAGTATCTGCCCCAGCCATAGCCCTATCAGTAATTAAATACGCTTCATCCGCTCCCATTGCTATTGCTTCTCTTAGTGCAGATTCAGCTTGTGCAGGTCCCATAGTTATAACGATGACTTTACCACCATATCTTTCCCTAATTCTTATTCCTTCTTCAATTGCGTGTAAATCCGGTGGGTTAATAACGGCTGGAACCCCTTCCCTTACGAGATTATTAGTAATCGGATCTATTCTTAAATCGTCAGCATCTGGAACTTGTTTTATGGATACAAGGATTCTCAGCATCCTCTCTCAATATATAATATCTCTCAATTTTATATTTAAAGCTTATATTCAGGAGTTTTAAAATATAATTGAAATATTTAAGTTTTATAAGTAACAACAGAAATTAAAATGATGAAAAGATCAAAATCAGTTCAATTTAGTTTCCTTTATGGCTTCTTTTATCTCTTCAAGTGCAGATTGATTTTCGAGTGAGCTTACGTCACCTAGAGGCTTACCTGTAATCAACGCTTTTATTAATCTCCTCATAATTTTAGCGTTACGAGTCTTAGGTAATTCCTTTACGAACAAGATATCCCTTGGTGATAAAGCTTTGCCTATTTGTTGTTCAACATAATGTAATAACGATCTTTTATCAACCTCTCCTTTCCTTACCGCAAGACACAAAATTTCCTCTCCTTTTAGCTCACTAGGAACCCCAATACATGCGCTTTCGACAATCCCTGGATATGAGTTAATAACTTGTTCTATCTCGGCCGGGCCAATTCTCTTACCGGCGACCTTAATTGTGTCATCACTTCTCCCCACAATATAATAGTAACCCTCGTTGTCATAATATGCTAAGTCCCCATGTACCCACACGTTCTCCCACTTGCTCCAATAAGTGTTAATATACCTTTCGTTATCCTTCCAGAACCCTCTGGTCATACCGGGCCACACACTTAAAATAACTAACTCACCCTCAACATTAGGCGGCACATGTTTACCGTTCTCGTCAAATATATCAGCTTTAATCCCTGGTGAAAATCCGTTAAACGATGAGGGCTTGATTTCTTTAATTACATAATTTCCTAAAATACCCACAGATATCTCAGTCCCACCTGAATAGTTTATTATTGGCCCTTTGAAAGTACTATAAAGCCATTTCCAGCTTTCTGGGTCTATTGGTTCTCCGGTATTACCAGCAGTTCTTATGTCCGGTTTCCCCTCACTTTTTTCACTCTTTAAAAGTCTGACTAGACTGGCAGATAATCCCAAAATGTCGACTTTCAAATCCTCGATAAACTTACTTAAAATTTCAAAGTTTACATATCCTTCTATCATTCCTACTTTACCTCTTAATAATAGACTACCGAGAATCATCCATGGTCCCATCATCCAACCTAAATCAGTAATCCAACTAAGGGTTTCTCCCTTTTTCCATATTAAATTGAAAGAATATATCGGCACTAGCCTTAATAGGGAAACCATCATGAGTATGAACACACCCCTTAGGTTTACCATTAGTACCGCTTGTGTAAATAATCATGAACGGGTCTTCGCTGTCGGTCACCTCTAGACCGTCTCCACCACTTTTTATAACATCCTTATAATTAAACTGGTCTTTAGACCCTTCTCCTCCTCTCTCTATGACAACTAACGGAATGTTTAGTCCTTCCAGGTTAGAAAGTGGGTTAATTTCCTTTCCTTTACGTATCGTTAAATCCACAGTGAAAATCAACCTCATTCCACTATCCTCAGCCCTAACTCTTATTGGCTCCCTTCCAAATCCAGAAAATAGGGGCACTGCTATCATCCCAGCTCTGGCAATCCCTAGAAATACTGGAACAATTTCTGGTATCATTGGCATATAAATTCCTATAGTATCTCCTTTCTTTAATCCTTGTTTTTTGAGCCATGAACTTATGCTCTTAGCCTCGTGTAGAACTTGTGAATAAGTTACTTTCCTCTCTTCACCCTTTTCGTTCATCCACTTTATAAATACTTCTGATGAGTCTGGTATTTGATCCCCTATATTCAATTTTCCCCCGTTAAACCATTTAGCCCAAGGTTTACCTCTTGATAAGCTTAAAACCTCATCATAATCTTTCGAAAACCTTATTCCGACCACTTTAACAAATTTATCCCAAAAAAGCTCTGGTTTTTCTGAACTAAATGATATGAAATCCTCTAAGGTTGATAAGTTATTAGAAACCATGAATTGATAAACGTTACTCTCTTCTATCCATTCCTTAGTAGGAACCCAACTCATTTATTCCTCACCCTTAGAGGTATTTCAAAACTAATTATTTCTACTTCCCCATTAAGTTTAGGCTCACCCTCTACAATAGCCAACAACCCGCCTATAGTACCTTCAAACCTTACAAACCCTATTACTTGCGGGTTAGGAAGTGTATTCCCCTCAAAATCCTTATAAACTATGGTGTAACTATCTAAGTACGCCCTTCCCTTCACTTCTGTGAACTCGGTCTTCATAAAGCATTCCTCACAGTAAAGGGTAGCAGGAACGTAAATTCTTCCGCATTTGGGACATTTAGAACCTATTATCTTACCTTCCTTCAAACCTTTGAAGAACTCCTCTCCGGCATAACCCACTGTATAAACGTACTCCTCTACTTCCATGTTATCTTTCCATGATAATAGTTTATCATCCCTTCCAACTTTGTCCCAACTCATTCTATCACCTTAAAGCATTCTATATCGTCTATACTCCCTATTCTTTCCTCCCTCCATATTGCCTTAACCTTTTTACCAAATATACTCATATTCTTAACAGATTCGAAGTCACTGCAGATTCTATGGAATAAGCCAGGGAATACCCAATCACGGTCATTAGAGGGGAAAAGTCTGATTACTCCTACTATCTCTGGCTTTTCTAGCCTCTCTCTAGTCCATGATATAAAGCTAGCGACAACAGTCTCAACAATTCCTTCATCCTTAACTTCAACCCACTCGTCTGTTGGTCTAAAACAATCATCACAGTACATTCTAGGTGGTACGTAAACCCTACCGCACTTATTGCACTTTCTACCAATTATTTTCTTTTCTTTTAGGCCTAGTAAGAATTTACTATATGCTTGTCCGGCAGTATATGAATACTTAGCGTTAGGCTTGTATCTTACAGTAAATAGTTTGCTTATCTCCTCTTCTTTCAAATAGGTTATTTCAATTTTTTCCTTTTCTTGTCTTACGACCAACCTAATCACCTCAATTCCTCATAATGACTACTGTAGAAGCTTGCATTAAATCACCCCAGGCTTGAGCTAAACCCGTATGAACTGGCTTCTTAACTTGCATCCTCCCAGCAGTGCCCTTCAACTGCCAATATATACTTATTGTCTTCATTAATCCCGCCGCAGCAATAGGGTTTCCCACCCCTAAAAGTCCTCCAGAAGGTGAGCTAGGGATATCTCCATCAATATCGAAAATACCTTCCTTCAAAAGTTTTGGTGCCTCCCCTCTTCTGGCTATCAGCAAACCTTCGATGTGGTGTAGCTCTTTATAATCAAATGGATCATAAGGTTCAATGACGTCTATTTCTTTATTTGGTCTTTCTATTCCAGCCATTTTATATGCCATCCTAGCTGCGTTCTCTAAATATCTTGGATATGCCAACTCTCTTCCAGTCCATTCGGTGTTATCTAGAGTCCATCCCACACCTTCAATCCATATTGGCGTATCAGTATATCTCCTCGCAATATCTTCGCTAACAATGACCATTGCTGCTGCTCCATCACTGACTGGGCTAGTATCTAAAAGTTGTACTGGCCATACTAATACTTCACTCTTTAAAACATCATCAACGGTTATGTTTGCTGCAGCTTGTGCGTAAGGATTATTAAGTGCATTCCTCTTATTTTTCACTGAAACAAGAGCAATATCTTCTTTACTAACCTTGTTAACGTACATGTATCTATGCATTTCCATTGCAAAAATCCAAATAAGATTAGGGTTAAGCGGTTTTTCAGTTATAGGATCCCATATATATCTAAATACTGCTTGAGGATGGGGTCTTCCTGGGCTCATCTTTTCTTCAGCAACTGCTAAAACGCTTTGACATAAGCCACTGGCAACATGATACCATGCAGTTATCGGTACCATTACTCCAGTAGCTCCTCCTACGAAAACTCTACTCACCATTTTTCTAACCCCTCCAGCCCCATGTGCTAAATACTCTCCCTTCATATGAACCCCGTCAAAAGCATCTGGTGTGCTTCCTATAACTACACAATCTATGTCCCTTAGCTCTAGTCTAGCCTCGTCTAATGCTTTTCTGGCAGCAATCCAAGACATCTCTCTAGGAGTCTCTAAAATTCTCCTACGAAACAATGTTAGCCCAGCACCTATTACCGCAACCCTCTTGAAAAATAAGTTAGTCCTCATTATCTATTCACCACCAAAACCCCACCAGTAAATGTCGGTACCCCTCTCCAACTCGCTATTACTGCTCTAGAGTTGTTAAAGAGAGTAGCCGACGCATATAAATTACCTTTGTCGGTAGTTGAAAGAGCAAAGAATATCATATCTGTAGCTGCTTCTATGTCTCTCTTTGGTTTTAAATTAGATTACTTAAAACAAGCAATATCTTCTCTATTTAAGAACGATCTTTTTATTAAATTCAATACAATGGCAGCCGAATTGGGATATAGCTTAACGGAGAACCATTATAAATTGCCAGAAATTCCTGTTTCAAAACCCAGAATACAGGTTGATGGGAATACAATATCTGCAATAGGAAAACTAGCTGCGGGTCTTAGATTCCAATCTTATTATCCTATTACTCCAGCAAGAGACGAAAGTACATATATCGAGGCTAATCAAAATCTCGATATGATAGTCGAGGCAGGCGAATTAAGAAAAGGAGGTGCAGTTGTTGTTCAAGCTGAAGATGAATTAGCAGCAATAAATATGGCTGTGGGTGCAACATTAACTGGAGCTAGAGCAGCTACTGCAACTTCTGGTCCAGGCTTTGCTTTAATGGCTGAAGGGATAAGCTGGCTGGAATGAACGAGGCACCAGTAGTTATAACATATTATATGAGAGGTGCTCCATCAACAGGTTTACCTACAAGATCTGGCCAAGGAGATTTAAAATTTGCACTTAACGTTGGCCATGGAGAATTTCCTAGGGCTTCATTCGCCTCAAATATCACTCTTACTGACGTCTTAAATGAGAATTTCGTAGTTTATCCACTTACTGAATTAGATATAAGCCGTTTTGTTGATGGTGCCATAGTTGTAGTGTTAGCAAGTGAGGAAGTTGCTAGGAAATTTAATGACACTCCTATTTGGATAGAAGGTGCATATTTCGCTACCGATTCTTCTATGGAGTTCTCTTCACTTGGCGAAGCGACATATCTGAGAATAGCTTCAAGAAATGCTTATAAAATGGCAAAGGTATACTCTCCTAAAAATTATTTCGATTCTGCATTTGTTGATGATACTTACAGTTATAAAGAACTGCAACATATAGAAGCACTACAAATAAGCGGAGACCCGGTAAAGGATCTGAGAGAAGGCATATTTCATGTAGGAGGAAAAATACCAGTTAATCCGTTAGGTGGACATCTGTCAACTGGAAGACCTTTAGAGGCAAGTGGTCTTTCGTTACTATTAGATGCTGTATATTATTTAAGGGAGGGAAATTCATCTAGATAATTGATCGGTATGGCTTTTACTCCCTTTTTTCAAGGTAAGATATGACGTCTTTTACTGTATCTCCTAATCCGTTTTTAGATAATAATTCCCTTACTTGTTCAGCTATTTCTGGTTCCATAGATCTGACCATGTCTAAATTTGTTCCTTCCACTCCTTTGTCATAAATAATAAAATCAGTAACTTCCGTGAAATGTTGGAAGATTGTTTCTGCGTCAAACGTTGCTAACACGTTTACAGTCGAGGAAATGCTATGCAGAGGCTTTTCACTAAATACTACTTGAAAATACGAATGTCTACCTTTAATATTGGAATAGTACTCTCTATTACCATAAAGATAGTAACCAGCTCTTGCTACTGCATTTCCAAAAATGGTTGCTGAAGTATCTACTCCTAAACCTTGTGCTCCTCCTATCATCCAAGAATATCGTGACATATTATAAATTCTCGAAGGTAGAATATAAAATGCTCTCACGTAATTTTATAAATGAGTATTTTAACAAAGTTAATTAGTGCCTTTAATAGAAAGTTAAAATAATATTGAATGCGTAATAATAAATTCATATCATAAACATTGTAAAAACTTAAGATGGTATTATCTGGAAATTTCTGAAAAATTTCTATCATAGATCTTAGGAGACTTTATCACTTTCAAGCCTCACACTGGGAAAAATAAATATACCCGTGAAAGTAGTTAGCACCTATGAAGTACCAAGAATTAATTTCAATAAAAAACGATATGTTTATTTCAAAAAATGCAGCAGATATGATAATGTATATGAAACCAGGGGAGAAAATAGTCTTTAAGAAAAACCAGGGGTTATCTTTAATAGTACACAAGGGTGAAGGAGAACTAAGTATAGGGAAGAGGCGTGTAAAACTGAAGGAGAAAAGCACTATAATTAGTAAAGAATCTACAGAGAAAATTATAGTAGCTATAACATCAATGTTGCTATTTATTCATATAGAGGCTATTGCTTGATTAAATTTTACTCTCAATTCTTTTTAACCTAACTTTTTCCTCAAAATTTTTCTTAAAGTCGGTGAACCACCTAGATATAAATAATCTAGAGATTTTTTCAGCCCATCCCTCATATTCGAATATCAATGTAACCTTTCCTTGCTCAATCAAAAACTCCAAATTTCCAGTTCCGCCTTTATTTATTGTAAAGGCGTATTTTATTCTTCCCCCGGTTGAGGAATAGTAATTGCCAACCATCTCAAAAGACGTTCCTAGGAATTTTACTTTACAAGTGTATTTTCCTTCACTTGTTTTAACTTCCTTAATTGGAGGGAATAAATTGGGTAATACAAATGAAGGATCAGAAAGAACTACTAGCAACGCATTGCTTTCATGCTTAGTTTGTATTTCAACACTAATTCTCATGTTTCTTCATTATAGAATTTAAGCCTAAAGGTTATAAATGTGTGCCATTTTACCATTAAATAAAATATATCAAATATTATTTTTTTTTAACATTAAATTCATGATTACATTTTATAAAGAAAACTTTATTAACTAGAAAGACAATATATGTAAATTCGTGACCAGTATGAGTAGTGAAGTAATATGTCCAAAGGACAAAATAGTCTTTGACGCTAACAGGGGAGAGTACATCTGTACAGAGACGGGAGAAGTACTAGAGGATAAAGTTGTAGACCAAGGACCAGAGTGGAGAGCTTATACAGAAGAAGAGAACAGAGAAAGAAGCAGAGCTGGTATAATTAGCTTAGCAGTTCATGATATGGGTCTTTCAACCTATATGGATACAAGGGCAAAGGATAGAATAAAAGCCATGAGATTGAGGAAATTACAGATAAGATCTAGGGTAGGTACTTCAGAACAGAGGAACTTAGTTAAGGCTATGACAATACTAGAGAGAATAATAGACAATTTAGGATTACCAAAGGCAGTTAAAGAAGAAGCTGCAATAATTTATAGAAAAGCACTAGAGAAAAAACTAATAAAAGGTAGAAGCATAGAAGAAGTAGTTGCAGCATCAGTTTACGCAGCTTGTAGAAAGATGAATATTCCGACAACTTTAGACGAAATAAGCAAAGCTACCTCTGCTAATAAGAAAGAGATAGGAAAGGCTTATAGATTATTATTAAGGGAAGATGTTACAGAAGTTCCTGCAAGCGATCCTAAGTACTATGTAATCAAGATAGCTTCATTATTAGGACTTAGTGGTAAAGTAATGACTGCGGCTACGGAGATCGTGGAGAGAGCTAAGAAAGCTGGAATAACTTCTGGTAAAGATCCTGCAAGTATTGCGGCGGCAGCAGTATATATAGCTGCAAACATTAACGGAGAAAGGAGATCTCAAAGAGAAATATCAGAAGTGTCTGGAGTAACGCAAGTAACTATAAGGAATAGATATAGGGAAATTGCTAGGGAATTGGGGATAGATATAGAAGGCATAAATTGAATATTTTTAGATGTTTTGTATGAGATAATAATAGATTACTTTAAATAATACATTATGATTAGTGTTGCTTGCTGGTATGTAATTCATTTTTGGAGAGCTTATGTTTTATTGTAAAGTATAACGCGTCATATATTGATTTTCAATAATTATATTTATAAATTTTTTCAGATTATATCCTATATATTTAATATTCAATTTTTCTTTCTAGTATGCTTGATTTACTAAATGAGTTTAGTATACCAGATAATAGATATTTTAGCTAATTATCAAATAATGAGTAGTTGGTGAGAATGGGCGTTTTATTATATTACCATATTTGCCAATATCATTACATAAATACGTTTTATTTTATTACTGTTCTTACCAAACTTACCAGTCACATAATTAGAATTATGTGGTGCTAGTAAGATGACTAGGACTAGTATAAAAAATTACATTTACTCGTTTCTTTTATCTATATTTCCTAGTTTTTCATTTTATCTCAATTCACTTGATCAGCTTATATTCTTTTCTGTTACTTTGTTTTTATTTATAATCTTAGGTCTGGACTCCAGATTTTTTATAATATTAGGGATAATAAATTTAATACTTTCTGCTTCATTTTTCTCTACATCTTTGGGCAATGTAGCATACTTCTATCTTCTATTTGGCGTTATTGGAATAATACTACAAGAGCCGTTAGGCATTAAGATTTCTAATAAAGTACAAGAGAAATTAAGGAAAAGAAGTGCAATTAAATATAAAACAAAAGGAAGGAATAAGAAGAAGAAACGTTAAATTACAGAAAGGGGGTTAAGGGGCGGAAAGCCTCGCCAGGGGATGGATAGTCCCCTTATATTTAAATACTTCTTTTTCTCTTTTAGTGATGCTAATGACGCTACTCTCCGGCTCGATTGGGGGCTTAATGGGACTGAGGGAGGAGCAAGCAGTATTTCCCTTCAAGGGACTGGAGCTCGGCTATGATCCCTCTTGTGGGGCTGCCTGACTACCCCTACTGCCGAATCGATGGTGGGAACGATGAGGAGGGAACCCTCGCTGGCGGGGAGCTTCCGGTATAAAAACCTTTCCTTAAAAATCGAGCATAGTCCACACTACTTATGCAATAAAACCTGCTTTACTCACTAGCGTTAAACTGCTTATTTTATAGTACAATTAATTTATCTTTTGTTACATCTATTCCTGCAACTGGGGCCTCCAACTGTATTCACCCTTATGTTTTATTCGGGCTTTTTGCCCAACTTCCGGTCCGAATTGGAGGCGGCCAAGCTCCCCGACGGGCTTTAAGCCCAAGGAGCGTCACGGCCTACACCCCAGTCAGATCTGTATTACACAGATCTGACTAATATGATTTATATAAGGAGTCAGTAAATAATACCTTAGAAAGCTTCTATTTGTTGATTTTTTATAGCACCTCCACAAGTTATACATATCCTAGAATTTTATATAGTAGTGTTTAACTAGAAATATTAAAATAATATCATGAATTTAGATAAATTTTATGATGAAAATTTAAATTCCTTTTTGAGGAATGCATATTGTGATAATAACTTTTGCACCACTACCAAGTTATGGTAAGTCTCATATTATATCTTTTCTAGCCATGGGTTTGTCTAAAAGAGGAAAGAGAGTACTAATAATAGACCTAGATCCTAAACTATTTATAACGAGCTTTTTTGTTAGGCAGAGCAAGGTTTATCCTGGCATTAATTCTTTCCAGAGTATAGATATAATATCCTTACCATTCTTTGAATATTCCTTTTCTACGTTGAATTATAATATTCTAAGTAGGATGATGGAGGACACCAAAATTGATACTTCAAGTTATGATTTTGTATTTATAGATTTTAAGCCAGGAGTATCGATAGTTTCTATGAACGCTGCAAGGTTCTCTAATTTTATTCTTTCTACAATATCTACGGCTAAAATAAAGGAATTTAGAGAAGGAGTGCAATCTATATTTCAATGGATATCAGACTTCAACCTAGACTTAAAATATCTAGGAAACATTATAATAGCAGAAACTAAACCGGAAGAGCTTGCCCAACAAGCATACCTAGGAATAATCGATGCCTTAAAACCGTTGTCTGACGAAAGGATTGAGGAGGTTAAAAAGAGAATATACCCTTTTAATGGAAGTTTAGATTTTGTAAATTTTAGCACAATTATTCCGGTTAGAAAAGACTTAAACGACCTAAAATTTACTGATAAGAAAAAGTATCCCCCAGTATATAGGTTGTTTAATTATGAAAGAACTAGGAATATAATTAATGGTCTAGTAGATGAATTTTTATATAGGGTTAATACAACTTGAGCATTTCCTTATCTTAGTAATAAAGAGAGAAAAGTACAAATTCATGCTTCAGTATTCTCCTAGAGTTCCTTTTTCTCTTGCTTTTTTAAATGAAAATGAGTATAACAAAAGTCCTAAAGGGATTAATACGACGTTAAATAGTAAAAGAATCTCTATACATTTTAAAACTTGAAATATATTATATCCATAAAGCATAGAATTTCTTAGCCCGTTCAAAGCCCAAGTTAGGGGTAATGCATAACTTATAAATGTTACTTCTGTCGGCATTATTGTAACTGGGAAAACAACCCCTCCTAAGAGAGTTGTGAATGTGGAGAAGAAGAATGATATTGGATTTCCTTGTTTGATTAACATTGTGAATGCCGCAGACATAAAGGCTATACCTAAAGTGGAAGAGACTAGAAGTAAAGCTAGAACGAACGTGCTTAATACGTCAATTTCGTACCTTACGCCTAGTAAATATCCTATACCTAGTATGACCATAGCATTAATTGTATTTACAGCGAATCCCCATAATGCTGAGTAAATTAAAAACGATAAAACCCCCGACTTGGAAAGTACGTAATATTCTATCGTTCCATAAAGCTGTTCGTTTCTTATCCTTTGGCTTATCGTGGTAATAACAGAAGATACATAACCTTGAAAAGCTAAGCCTATTACGAAGAAGCTAGTATAATTTGTTACGTGAATATCTTTTATTACTTTATTTCCAAGTGAAGTTCCAACGAAATAGTAAGTAAACACTGGCAAAGTCCACGAAAGAACAGTAAGTATGACCTGAGTTCTATATGACGACCATACTTTAAATCCTCTAATATAAAGAAAAGCGTAAAGCCTGCTAATTATTCCCTTAATCTCCATGGCCTACTTCTCCCCCTACCTATATCTTCCTCAACTTCTCCTATGAAATGAATATAAATATCATCTAGAGTTGGATCTTTTTCATCTATTTCCTTATAATTGCAGGAGACTTTATCAATTTCAGTTTCTGGTACTCGTAAAACATATTCCTCACCATTAGAATAAATTACGAATTTTCTAATCTCATTATTTATTTCATTAGTAACAATTTCTAAGACTTTTCCAGTCATTCTTTTTAACTCGTCTAAAGTCCCACTGGCGACAATTTTGCCTTTCTTGATCAGGAATATAATGTCAGCCAACTCTTCTATCTCCTTTAGGTAATGAGAAGATAACAATATTGTCTTATTTTCTTCTTCCTTTAGTTTTCTTATAGTAGCTCTAAATTCTCTTGCTGAAACTAGATCTAATCCTAACGTAGGCTCATCCATTAAAAGTACTGGAGGGTCAGTTATTAATGCTCTAGCTAAAGCTAATTTTTTCTGCATTCCCGTACTAAATTTCATGTAAGGTACATTTTTCCATTCAGATAAACCTACAAAATCTAGTAGTTGGTTTGCTCTCTTTCTAGCATCACCTAAAGATAATCCTTGTAAACTTGAAAAGAAAATTAAATTATCTAATGCCGTTAGTCTGTAATAGAAAGCTCTCTCGCTTACTGTTACTAACCCTATGTTTTCTCTAACTTTCTTTTCTTCTCTGGTTACACTATAACCGTTGATAAACGCATCGCCAGAAGTTGGCAATACTAATGTTGATAAAATCTTAAGTAAAGTAGTTTTTCCTGCACCATTATGACCTACAAGTGCTCCAATTTTGCCTTTTTCAACATTTATACTAACAAAATCAAGGGCTTTTATTTCTTTTCTCTTTATTTTAAAAATCTTTGTTAAGTCTACAGTCTCAATCAAAAAAATCTACCGATATCGAGATTTGATTTTTTACTTTTTAAGCTTTAATTAGATTATGCAAGATGGCAAGATACCTTTACAAGCCGAAGTTTATCTAGATGGAGAGAAAGTCGAAGCTAAGGTTTTCCTCCACGTTAAAGGATATAAGAGAGCTAGAGTTACTCATATGGACGTTGAAGGAGATAAAATCAGGGGTTTATTAAGACCTAGGCATTCAGTGTATCCTCTTGTTGAATGGAAAGGAAATGAAGTAATATTTCCGATAAACGAACACAAAATAAGGATAATAATACCAGAGATCGCATTAAATTTTAGTGGGAATCTTTACGTTGGTGGAAAGGGCAAGGGAATCTTTCTTGGCTTTCATAGAAATGAAATTAGACAGCTTGAAGAAATAGCTAAACAAAAAGGAGTAGAACCAATTGGTAGAGAGTGTTTACCCGTGGCGTAACTTATCCTCTAATTCCGTCACTGGCACCCCTCTCAAGGGATCATACACAGTCACCCTAGTCGAGGGAAACACCTATATAGGTTTATTAGTCGAGGAGAGTAATACTCTCCTCGACTGGGGAAACATGGTCGAGAGGGAAACTGAAGTGAAATCTTCGGGTAT
>Ga0208549_100196_pt1 | contig 29531 bp, 24 predicted proteins | sample BED_host_MetaG_FD_187135 | JGI IMG/M metagenome (GOLD analysis project Ga0208549, IMG submission 187135) | Hot spring microbial mat communities from Yellowstone National Park, Wyoming, USA - BED_host_MetaG (SPAdes) (version 2) | ecosystem: Environmental > Aquatic > Thermal springs > Hot (42-90C)... | reverse complement strand
AATGCGTGTAGTATATCTAACTGGTTCACAACCCTGACAAGCCAAGGCGTACAGGTGGTGGCCTCAACCCTTAGCCTAGAAGCAGCCAACACCCTTCTACAAACACAGGAAAACGCAAGAGTCCTACTACTCAACCTAAGAAAGGGTGAACTGAGCCACAGGATACTAGACCGAGCACACCTTGATAACCTGATGACGGCAGGTATAGATGCAAGAGCTGGGGAAGAGCTCCCCAAGTGGAGCTTCGACCGCTTGAGCCAGCGAGCAAAACCGCCATAAACATACAAAAACTCCAAAGATGACTGGAATACAAGTGCTTAAAGCCACCCGCACAGCTGGGACTAATAGTGCTTGGTGATGGCACACCTGACCGACAAGTGTTAGCCATACCAGCATTGAAGCTGAACGGAAAAGCGGTCGCTGGAAAAGCCAAACCGAAATACACGGGACTTGGCACAATCCAAGCACATTCATACTACACGGGGTTTAGAAAAATAGCCTTCATCATGGACGAAGAGGACAACAACCACCTCCCCCACCTACCATCCAACACCCAACACATGCGTGGCGCAACCTAGAGGAGAAAGAGTGGTATACCAACTACCTATCTTGGAGGGACCGAAACCCAATCCAAGGTCAAACCCCTCCCATGGGCGCCGTGTAAGTGAGTTTGGCCGCACTTAACAAACAACACGCGGCTTGGTCATTCACCAACAATCAATTGCGGATGAGACGAATACCACGCGCGGTTCAAGCCCGCTAATCGTCACTCATCGCCAAACACCCGCCAATCCACGCCGAGAACGACTTGACCAATCACCCATCCAGAGGTGGGGACGACCCCTCCCTCCCAACTAGTTCCTCCTAGGCTCAAGGTAGAGTTCTTGGGGATACGACCAGTCGAGGGAGTCCTGCGTCACCTCTCTGAGAAGCCATGGTGCGTGGACAAGTGTGTACACACGGTACCACTCGAACAGCCTTGATAGCAGCCTCGCTTCGCCTCTCCACTTTGGTGGGTCGAACACTATGGCGAGCATGGGCCTCACCTCCTCGAGCAGGCGCAGCGAGCCCCTGAGCACAACTGGCTCGTCGCCCACCACATGCGCCTTAACCATATGTATCTTGGGTCTGTCTGCGCCCACCCAGAACCCGTCGAGCGTGGTAGCCTCAACACTCAGAGAGCCGTGTCCCCAGTCGGTCATCGTCGAGTGAGCCTGAGGTTGCCCGGGGGCGCGTGGTAGAGTTGGACGATGCCGGCCCTATCACACACGGCGCGCCTAACCACCTCCACGTTGTCCGCCCGGTTGTGTGCAACCGATTTCTCTAGGAGTGAAGCGTTGTAGGGGTCGGGTTCAAAGGCGTACACCCTTCCACTGGGGCCCACGACCCCCGATGCGAGCAGTGTGAAGTAACCTAGGTTGGCGCCAACATCCACCACACGCACCCCACGCCCAAGCTTCTCAAGGAAGAGCGAGGTGAGCGGGAGGTCGGGCACCCCATCCACGCCTATTGAGGTGGACACCGGCGAGGAATCCTCGGGGTTCAAGTAGATGTCGAAGCCCAGAAGCGTCCTCCTCGGCCTATCCCGGTATAGCGGTGACACGCGCCTCCACACCTCAACCCTTCGCCTGTGCAACTCCTCCCCCAGCCTCCTCCCATGAAGGACATATCCTAGGGTGCCCAAGTAGCGCACACTCAGACGAGCTGAGAGAACCAAAAAATACCAGCTGAACAACGCATGAAGGAGAACGCGGACACCAATATATAGCTTAGCACGCAATGCGCCAAGCCGCCCATCACATGAAGGCTACTGAACCAATAAGCTAGGCAACGCATATCCGCACACCGACGAGGCCTGAGTGGGTTGGTGTACCTGGCCTAATATAGAATATCAGCCTGTTACACGTTGCTTAATACATTATCGTATGAATAGTGCTCAAGTCTTAACCAGCTACAATTTCTATTAGGCGCATGATTAGCAAAGATATATTCTCAGATGTTATCCCCCATATCGCTAAGTGGGGCTATTGTGTCAGCCACCCCAAGGAAGAATGAGTGCATCCTGATGAAACCTAGTATACGCCAAAGAATAAGACGATGGACTAACAGTGTCAGAATACTTTACTAACCTAATATTGGCAAAGAACTCTCCTTTTGGTGTTAACGAAAAATACTTTATTCTCTTGTGGACTCTATGATTAACAAAACCTCTGCGTTCAAGAGATTCTAGCCTACGCCATATAGTTACTCTGGATGGTGATCGATATTCTGTGCCTTCTAGGTCGCCTCTAATATCATCTGTTACTTCAAGGAGAGTCTTCTCGCCTCCTAGTAGCGAGGCCAAAATGAGCTTATCTTCGTATTCTAGTAATGCACGATCAAAATAACCCGTATACAACCTTACTCCCCCACTCATATCTTCTGGTTCGACATCGATCTCGGATTCCATACCAAGCTGAATCAATGAAATCAAGGTTTCTAGTATCACTAACCTCATACCACCCCTCAAGTTGGTGTATATACTCTTCTGATTCGAGTTCTTTATGGCACCCATGATCTTAGATACTGCCTTAGCTACATTTTTGATATCAATTTTGACCTCGTTTACCTTGACCTCTGGTTGAACCGTTTGTATGAACCTTTTTAGGTTGCTGAGCGCTGTTTCTGCCTTATCTTGGGAGTAGTTCGCTGAAGATTCAGGTGTAATCACCAATATCGAGTCATCCCTATTCAACCCCTTAGAGACTATGCTCTAATCACAAACTTTTCATCGAACCCTAATGTTATAATATAGGACCTGTCCGGATACCCATGTGAGCGGCTTATAAACCCAGCGCCAGCAACAGCCAACCCGCCCATCCCCCGCGGCGCCCAGGCAGGAGTTATACAGATCCCAAACCTCGCCTTTGAAGAGCGGGGTGTTGATCCAAGATCAGGCGGGTGGGAAGTCAGACAAAACTCTTTTGAACCGCGCGTGAGGCGCTTCCGCCGCAGTTTACTGCGCGCTCTAACTCTGGAACAACGCCGCGCCGCTTAGCGCTAAAACTCTTAAGGCTCCGAATCTGCAGGCGCTAAAGGTTCAGCTTCTCCATCTTCTCCTCGGTCCTCTTCCCTGCTTCGCTTAAAAGCTGTGCCATCTCGACCACTTCATACCTCACGCACCCTCACGCAACAGCGTCCCTGACCTTTCTCTCACCCCGACAGGGAAGAAGACGAGCCGCTCTTCACCTCGAAGAATATGACCTCCGATTCAACCCGAGGAAAAAGGCTCTCTGCACCACGTAGATTTCCTGAAACTATTCGCGCACTGGTTACGGAGTTGCGGCAGTTAACGCTTGCCCAGACGCAATATGCCTTCCGATGCAGTCTTTTAACAGTTCCTTTGTACGGGTTACTCCCTCTGGCGCCAAGCCGTGCTTTTCTCCCAATCCTTGGAGAGCCGTGCAAGCTCTTTGAGCACAAGCGCGGTGCGCTCAAGGTCGTATCGGTTGTATTTGAGGATCTGCTCTTTGATCCCCATATCTTTTGTCCTTAGAAATCGGTAAAACGCAATCAATGCTGCAAGCCCGTCGCGTATCACAATGTCGGGTGGCTCTCGGTAGCCGAAGAACTCCGACACACTCTTCAAACCCATGTCTTTCAAGGGAAGGTATACCCTCTGCCGCCTGGGATTCTCTGTGAACAGCACGTCGTAGAACACATCGAAAAACCTGAGCCCTTCGATTGATAGCCCGTGCCTTGCGGCGCTCTTGCTAAGCGTTGGTAGGTCCGCCGAGTACAAAGAGTAGCCGGTGCACGTGTTTTTCGAGCAGAGCGCTATGAGCTCCTCAACCGCCTCTCTTTCCTGCTTTTCATTCTCAGAAAACCACTGCTTTACCTCTCCGCCTGGCATCATCACGCCCACCACGAAAACGAAAGATCGTTCGGGGTCGTATTCGAGGTCGACGAGTACGGAGTCGGGGGGAGGAAGAGCGAGCTCCCCATCCACGATTACCCTTTCCTCGTGCACCGCCCTCGCATATTCCACGACCATCGGTAGCTGAATCGGAAACGAAGGGTCCCTGGATTTAGCTACAGCCGGGTTACTTCGTAGCACCTCTGGGTCGGCCTCCTCGAGCTCTCTCACCGTGCGTATTCCAGCTTCCGTTAGGATGGCAGCCCTCGCATACCCTATAAGAGGCACCCTTAGAAGCTCACTTTCCACTGCTTCGTGGTACGCCTGGTCGCCAGACAGCCCCTTACCAGCGTTTCTTACCACTACTTCGAGATGCGCTAAGTCATCGGCAGTAAGCCCATACCTTTCAGCGTTTTGGGAGAGAAAACCAAAGTCCTGCATCCACCTTCCCGCGCTTCTCTTTTCCCATAGTTCAAACGCCTCCTTCATCAACCGCTCGGCCTCATTTCTGCTGAGTGCGTTGATTCGAACAAAACGCTCGAACACTTCGGACCCAGCCCCTGTCTTGATCGAAAAACCAAGGTGGTGAACGTTACTACACGGTCGGCAAAGGACCTCGAAGCCCGTAAGCCTCTGCAGCCAGTGTTCATCGTCGTACTCCCACTTCTCATGCACGACCTCCGCCTTTTCCGCGCACACCTCGCATCGGCCGCCTGTACGTGTAAGTTCGACCCCCCTGATTTTCCCCCAGATTTCCCGCGTCCTGTCGTCTTCTCCTGAAAAATGGGACAGGCTTCTGCCCCAAAGCGGGCTTGGAACGAGCTCGATTGGGAGACGCAACCTTTTGCTGCGCCCCAGATGGAGAAAATCGAAATGGAACATTTCTAGTAATCTATCAATCACCCACATCCCTCAAAAATTTAAACATTTTTATGATTCTGGGAACCTGTCCGGATAGCGCCCCGAGGCGTGTCACCTTCACTCGGTGTACCACGTAGCTAACAACTCCAAGAAGTCCACGAGCGGCATAAACAGCGTTTTCTTCGGATTGATGTTGTTATAGAAAGTCCTCGTCCTATCATTGGGGTACCAAAAAGCGCTCAACCGAGCTACGCAGCCCAAAGGTCTGGTGCACGTGGTCCTTGGAAGCCCGCTCTGACCACGGAGTCACGGTACCACTGACCCCGGTCGGTGGGGATAACCGGGTTACCCACCAGTAGGGACACTTCTCCCTGAGTCTCCGTAGAAACCTGAGCGCATTACCCGTGGTCCTAGTGAGTGACACACCGAAATAGACGGGCTACCCCGTATAGGTGTCCACCTAACCGCGGCTCAAACAAAGATGGGTGCACCGTTATACTCCAACACATTCTCGTCAACGGCGGGTACCAAGTACGCTTGTGGCTCCACGTCAAAGTTAAGCATTCCACCCATCCACACTCCTCACCCACTCCTCGGTGTACACTCGACTTGGAGACTGGGAGGTGTGGAGAGTTTCTCGAAGTACTTTGAGCTTTTTCTGAGGCTGAATTCAAACGAGTAGAGTAGCACGGCGGCCACCACAACCTTGAGCCCGCGAGAAACACTTCTCTTTCCTCTCGAACAAAAACATTAAATTCCCAAAGCACTCAAACACATCTGTGGTGGGTTTCACGTTTGTTCACCGATTCAGCTGCGTGGAGCCCACCACGTTTAAGCCTTATCTGGACAGGTCCGTTAAAATAGGGAACAACATATATAGAAGTTGGTTAGTTTATCTATAGAGAGTTGATCATTAGTGTCGGCGGAACTTGAGGAGTTTGCTGATAGATTCAGAGCGATAATGGGATTCACGCCATACAGTTGGCAAACGGAAGTGTATAAGCGAATGGTTGACGGGTTTTTTGACAATCTTAAGCTACCCACTGGCACGGGAAAAACTTCTGTTATGGCCATCTGGTTGCTTGCGCTCGTCAAAAAGGCTGAAATTGGTCGTCTTCAAGGGTTCCCGCGACGCCTAATCTGGGTTGTGGACAGGCGCACAGTCGTTGACCAAGCCACTGCTCAGGCTGAGAATATTCGGAGGAGGCTTAGCGACCAATCACTGGTAACTGTCAGACGCACACTAGCAAGTCTATCTGCCACTGGTGAGGATGCTGGTGGCGTTGTGGCGGTAAGCACACTTAGAGGGGAGTTGGCTGACAACGGTGAATGGAAGGCTGACCCATCTAAACCAGCGATAATTGTTGGAACGGTGGATATGGTGGGGAGTAGGCTTTTATTTTCGGGTTACGGCGATGGGCGCTGGCACAGGCCTCTGCACGCTGGACTGCTCGGGGTTGATACGCTATTCGTGCTCGACGAAGCACACCTATCTATCCCTTTTGGGAGGTTACTGGAAAAAATTTCTGAAATTAATAAACCTGAAAAAATGGGATTACCACCGTTCCGTGTTATGCAGCTTTCGGCGACCCTTGATAGAGAAGGAGACGAATACGCCTTAAGGCTACTTGCGGCGGAGAATAATAGTTACCTTGCAGGTGTTCTTGGCGCCCGTAAAACCCTGATCCTAGATAATCCGGAGAATAAGAGGGTGCAAAACGTGGATAGATTAGTTGAACTCGCTGTTAAACTGGGAGAAGAAAAGAGAGGTTGCAGGATTCTGGTCTATACAACTAGCCCTGATGATGTCTTGGCCATAAGGAACAAAATCGGTAAGAGGTGTGGTGAAAATATGGTAGTGGCCCTCACTGGCACCATCAGGGGTTACGAGCGCGACAGGCTGCTGGAGCATCCAGTGTTCAAAAGATTTCTCCAAAAAAAGGATCAAGGTGGTGAGACTGTTTATCTTGTTGCCAACTCAGCAGGAGAAGTGGGTATAGATATGTACGCTGACCACATGGTCTGCGATCTAGCGCCAGCAGACAGAATGATTCAAAGGTTGGGGCGTGTGAATAGGGCTGGCCTCGGCGAAGCGATTATTTACGTGGTAAAAACAAAGTCGAAAGAGGGGAAGCTGAGGGAAAAAGTTCTTCAAAACACATGGGAATACTTAAAAAAGGTGGCTAACGATGCATCACCGCTGGCCCTCCTTCGTAATCCACCCCCTAAGGAGGCGCTGGAACCACGCCCAGCCTACCCACCACTACAAACATGGATACTCGACGCTTGGTCCTTAACATCCCTCGACCAATGGCCAGCCAGGCCAGAAGTGGAGACCTGGCTAAGAGGCATAGAGGACTCGTTACCCGATGTATACTTTGTCTGGCGGGACAATGTCGATTCCCTGATCCTTTTAGATGAAGATAAACTCAGCAAGGTCATCATTAACTACCCCCCTCAAACGAGGGAGGTGCTTAGGGAAAATCTCCCAGATGCTAGGAAGAAATTAATTAGACTCGCCGAAAGGGTGCCGAACGGGTCGGTTATTATTCTTTCTTACAGCGGAAACGTGACTTGGAAGGGCGCCCTTAAAGACCTCCAGGAGTTGGTGCGGAACAACGGAATCTGGCTGGGTTATTCAACACTACTACTGTCGACGGCATGCGGTGGCCTTAATAAGGGATTCCTAGACCCAGAGTTTGCGCCACCAGCTACAGACGTTAGTGATCTAATAAATGAAAGGCTGCACGGGAGGCTGAGATTCATTAACGACAAGTACTCGTGGGAGTTTAACTCCAGCGAACTGGCTGAGTTCAACGGGGTAGAGTTCTCTAGTCTAAAGGATGCGTTAGCACAAATACGTAGGAAAACCGGCTTGGAGCCCTACCTAGAGAAAATACCCAGCGAGGAGAGTGATGAATGGCTCGCATACTTTACGAGACGGGTGAGCGAAGATGATCCATCATCCGCCACAAGAATGACACTCCTAGACCACCATACACAGACAGAATGGTGGGCGAAACAAATCGTGCAAAAAGTGAACCTACCAGATGAGTATGCCGCCGCCGTGGTCTCTGCCGCCGCCAACCACGACCTAGGAAAGAAAAGAGCAGTCTGGCAACATTATGCCAAGAACAATAACAACAGTGAGCCCCTAGCCAAGAGCGATGAGTACGATGACCCCCGCTCCCTCAAAGGCTACCGCCATGAGTTTGGTTCCGTGGTTGAGCTATCGAACGAAGCATCTGAGCTAACCTTACACCTCGTCGCATCCCATCACGGTTACGCCAGACCCGTTTATCCAGAGAGAGCGTATGACCCTGATAACCCACAACAGGGTATCAAGGAAATCCAGACGGCTCCGCTAAGATTTGCATCTCTACAGAGAAAACATGGATGGTGGGCGCTCGCATATTTAGAGGCCTTGCTCAAATCCGCCGACGTAATGGCCTCCAAGGTGAACAGCAGTGAATGAATTAATAAACGTTGATCCAGCGAACGCTGGCCAAGTATTTGCGTGTTTGGGATTACTCGAAGTAGCAAACCTAATCGCCCCTCCCGCCACAGGAAGATTCAACTGGAACAAAACAGGCCTGCAAGCAAATTTCGAGCTCTCTTCGAATACTAGTGTCAGGACAATCTTGGAGGAAGTTAAAGAGGCTAGCGTAGAAGAGCCAGATGAACAAGGTTCACTCTGGGAGTCAACCGAGGGGGAAGACACGGGAATGCAAGAAAAACTAGGAGAATTGCAGCCTCCTAATGGTTCCAAGAGTAATAGAAGTCACAAGAACAAAAGCTATACCGCCCCCGTAAGGCTCGAGGGTTCATCGTGGGAACTCATCCTTGACGCATGGCTTACTCCCGATACTAGAAAGCCGAATTCACCTTTCAAGACGTGGGCGGGTCAAGTAAGCAGCACCCAGAGCATAATTAATCTGAAGAAATCTTTAAACCTAGACGTTCAATCGTCGGATATATTTGAGGCTGGTGTAACAATGCGACCCGTGGGGTACGATTGCCGTTCAGCAATATCCGCTTTCGATCTAGGATACAACTACAACAAGATAAGCGATGTAGTTGTATATCCTGCTGTAGATCTGTTTGCCATAATAGGTCTAAATCATGCCCGCCCAAAAACCAACGATAATAACTACTTTGAGTACTCCCTATGGAGTCTCCATTTACCGCCCGAATGCGCTAGGGCTGTTATAACCGGAGCGATACCTTGGCTTGCTAGTGCAACTTGGCGTGTCAGCGTTGAGAGTAGGGGACGGTTTAAGACATGGACACGAGGGGAACTCATAGAATGATTCATTGACAAAATTGCTTAAATAGATAGAAGTGATATATTACTTACCATGGTCGATACACAAAATATAAAACAAGAAGGAGTAGCCCCTATAGAGTTGAGTAAAGGGTTAGACGAGCTTTTCATAGAGAAAGATGACAAGCTATGCGTCGCCCTAGTAAGAAGGGAAAAGCTGGTTCCCGTAACTGGAAAGGGAAGCGTTATCTATCCACCGACATACTTGGTTTCAGAGCAACAAGGGGAAAATGGAGAATCAGATTATGTGATTGATACAACACCGGAAGGAAACGTGGTTCTGATTGATAGTGTTGAATCGCAAGCAAATAGAATGGAGGAACTTTTCCTACCAGATGGTCCTTACGGTGGCCTCGTCCCCCAAATCACCATAAAAGTTAAAAAGAAAGATGGTGAGCTAAGTATAAACTTAATCGAAGCACCGCACCGGATAGCGGACGCCTTAGTGAGATTTTCAACACTTAAAGAAAAGGCCGGTAAGGCCCTTCTAAAGGTCGAGAACGAGAACGATTACCTAGAGGTAGCAAGAATATCGCCCTTCTCACTGCTGTTTGGCGCTTGGGACTCCAGAGGCGTGTCATCTGGACGTGTGAAGATTCCACGCGCTCTCACATCAACGGTGCGTGGCTACAACGTGTTCAGGCTACGACGTGGATACGCCTACACACCTGCACTACGAATCTACATGGGTCAAGATGAAATAGAAGAAGCCCTAGAGAAAGCGGATAATAAGGGAATGTCTGAGGAAGGGATGGCTCAAGCAGCGGGAACGGTTAAACACGGAGGAGTAGTAGTTAAAGGCGATATTATAAGAGAATCAGTACTCAGTTTGGTTGCTCTCCGAAATCTGCGTGCAGGAAACAATGAAGAGCTTACAAAGAAACTAAGAAGATACATAGGGTCTCTCGGACTACTTTGCTTAGCTTCCCCTTTACCTGCTGAGTATAGGAGTGGCTGTGTACTAGTCCCTGAGCCTGGAAGTGTAACATTTGAAGCAGTGTTCAACGACGGAAGCAAACTCCCGGTTGAACTTACATTGGAAGAGGCAAAACAACTTTGTGGAAACGCCGCATCTGAGTTATTCGGAGGTCAACCACCTAAGGAGAGTTACGATTTCATCTGGGACGATGCCAAGAAAGCTGTCGGCAAGAAAGCGGGTAAACGAGCTCAAGGTGGAGAAGGAGAAGGTTAACTTTGACCACTGAACTAATGCGACTGGGAGACCTAAACACCAGCGGGGAGGATTTTAACTCCGTTGGTGACCCATATGCTTGAATTCAGAGTGTTCTTTCTCAACGGCGAATATCACGGTAGAGAATGGCCTCCGTCACCAGCCCGCCTATTCCAAGCATTAATAGCTGGTTCACGTTACAGATACAGGAGAGGCTCTGATTGGTCGGAGGAATTTGACAAAGCCTTGCAATGGTTAGAAAAACAAAGGCCTCCGATTATAGTCGCGCCTCCAATCATTCGTGGGTGCAGATACGCCGCGTTCAGACCAGCCAATAATATCCAAAAAGAGTTAGAAAAAGAAGGACAAAAACTGCAGCAAAGTATGATACACTACTATATACAAGGACCAGTTAGGTACATTTATGATGTGGATGAAGCACCCTATAATGCTTTATTACGAATAGCCCGCAGCGTAGTTAGTCTAGGACACAGTACAGACCTAGTGTCACTCGATCTGCTACAAATCTCGGACATGAAATCTTACATCTTAGGTGAACAAGTCTATTATCCGCTGCAACACACAACTCGTGGGATATCTTATGGAGGGTCAAACGTTGAGTCTCTCCAGATACCATTACCAGGCTGGTATTCCCGTCTAGAATCCAACTTTGAAAAATGGTATATGTACGACGAGTCTCAACCCAACAAGGCGCAGGCAACCCTTCCACCTTCATATCGAGGCATAGAATATGCTCCAGTCAGGAATAGTTCAATATACTGGGTATTCAGGCTGGAAGGCCCCGATGGTCGCCGATTTTCCTATCCTCAAGAAGCTCTAGTGCATGTCTCGGCTTGGGTTCGCCATGCAACAGGGGAGGTAGTCAAAGGCCAAGTGGACGAAGAACTTTTAAAAGAATTTGTGTTCGGTCACGCAAATAAGGGGGCTGCCGATAATAGGCTTAGCTATATCCCTCTACCTTCTTCTGGCAGCGAACACGCCGACGCCAGGATAAGGAGAGTAATGGTCGCTGCCCTGAGGGGAAGCCTACCCCAAGGTCTCGGCAATTTGGGAGAAAAACTAGATCAAGAATACCTTTATGATTTGAATGGTACAAATAAAGCCCGCCTCATCCTCATAGAAAGACCTGAGAAAGACGGCGTTTCAGCTGCGTATACAACTAGATCCGATACTTGGAGCACAGTTACACCTGTGATTCTACACGGACATAATTTTCGAAACGGTAAACCAGACTTAAAACGAACAGAAAAACTATTGATAGAAATGTTTGAACAGTCGGGTTATCGCCAACTGATAACCTCCATCCAGTACGGTAAACTACCCTTCAACCCGTGGGGGAGGCATGTTAAGGAATACATTGTTCCTGAACACCTAAAGACATGGCCACGTTACCATGTACGAGTCCGGTTTAGCAAAGAAATTAAGGGGCCAATCTTGGCGGGAATAGGTAAACACTATGGCCTCGGCTTATTTGTGAGGTCCACTGGTACATCTGGTCCAACTACACTGGTGTAACAGGTTTGCAGGAAAGCGACGAGGGCACTGGAGACACACTATTACCAGCAAGAATGCTAAACGAATACGTATATTGCCCTAGGCTCTTTTACTTCGAATATGTACAAAAAGAGTTCACTGAAAGCGTAGATACTCTTACAGGACACTTTGTTCATCGCAATGTTGATAACGAACGGATCGATCGCAAGGAACGGTCCGAAGATCAAGTTTGGAGCTACAAATCTGTTTACCTCTCCTCCCCACGATTCAAACTTACTTCAAAAATAGATGTTGTAGAAATAAGTGGAAAGTGCGCGGTTCCGGTCGAATACAAGAAAGGAGAGGCTCCAAACACACCTACAGGGGCTTGGGAGGCGGACATGATACAGCTTTGTGCACAAGCACTAATACTTAGAGATAATGGATATACGTGTACCTATGGAGAAATATATTACGCCGCTTCTAAACGCCGGGTTAGAATCGAGATCACAGATGAGCTTGTAACAAGAACCTTAAAACTTATCGATGATGCACTCACCCTCTCTAGTTCACATAGCCCTCCTCCACCCCTTGTTGATAGCCCAAAGTGCCCGCGTTGCTCACTAGTGGGTATATGCCTTCCCGATGAAACAAACCTGCTTATAGACAAGGAATCAGGGCAAGGCATGGAGATACGTAGAATGTTTCCTGCACGTGTGGACGCCCTCCCCCTCTACGTCCAAGAGCAGGGTTCCACTGTTGGAAGGTCCGGAGACAATATTACTATATCCTCTCCCACAGGAAAGAAGGAAAGACTGAGACTTGTCGATGTTTCCCAGCTATGCGTATTTGGTAACATCCACATTACTCCGAGTGCGTTAAGAGTATTAGTTGAACGTAAAGTGCCAATCTGCTATTTCACATATGGCGGCTGGTTTTATGCTGCAACACTGGGTCATCCTCATAAAAATGTTGAACTAAGAATAGCGCAATATAGGTCGGCTGACGACCCTCAAAGAGCATTAAGATTAGCACGAACCTTCGTATGGGGTAAAATTAGAAACATGAGAACCATGCTCAGAAGAAATAACCGCAAACCAAAACCCAGCGTCCTCAGAAGGCTCGCAGGTCTCGCGAAGATATCGATAGTAGCATCAAGCGTAGAAGCATTACTTGGATACGAGGGAACCGCATCCCAAATATACTTCGCAAACTTTCAAAACATGATTAAGAGCACAAATCAAATAGTATTCAATTTCACAGAACGCAACAGACGTCCACCATTAGACCCAGTAAACGCATTATTATCATTTATCTACGCCTTACTTGTCAAAGACTGCTACTCCGCAGCCATCCTCGTTGGGTTAGACCCATATTTAGGGTTCCTACACAAGCCAAGGTACGGTCGACCAGCCTTAGCCCTAGACCTAATGGAGGAATTCCGGCCAATAATAGGCGACTCCATTGTATTATCACTAATTAACAACGACGAGCTAGGTCAGGACGACTTCACACAGCATGGAATATCAGTTGCCCTCAACCAAAAGGGAAGAAAGAAAGCTATAGAAGCCTACCATCGCAGATTAGATACACTAGTAAACCACCCACTATTCGGATACAAGCTATCCTACAGTAGACTACTGGAAGTCCAAGCCAGAATGCTCAGCAGAACACTCCTAGGCGAAATCTCGGAATACATACCTTTCTGCACAAGGTGATAAGTTGAGAAATAGATACTTGGTCGCATATGATATACCCGACCAAAAGAGGCTCAGAAGTGTGCATCGAAAACTACTAGGTTATGGAGAGCCAATCCAATACTCGGTCTTTATCTGCGACCTATCACAAACAGAGCTAATAACCATGAAGTCCCAGTTACTACAATTAATAAACGCAAACCAAGACAGCATAGTGATAATCGACCTAGGCCCGGTAAAAGGAAGAGGGGCTAACAGTATAGACTACATGGGAAAGACCTTCGAAATACCCGAACGAAAGCCAAGCATAATTTAGTTCGAGCACCCACCCGTGAAAAATTCGGCACATAACCATTCGAGCAACTAGATTAAACTTTATTACCAACAACCGCATAGGAAATTCAGATTGGCTAGGTGCACACTGGCCACGTGCACACTCGCACATAGTGCGAACCAGACGTGCTGTGCGTGACACCCTGGTTCAATGATAGGCGCACAATCTTAGGCCCTCGGTTCACTGCTCGAAAAATCTGAGAATGAAGTAATCACAGGCTGTCTCCATAACCGAATGGTTATGGCTTCGTTGAAGGCATTCTGCCCATTCGCTCCATTGCTGTTTACACCCCGTCTCCATAACCGAATGGTTATGGCTTCGTTGAAGGACTATAGAAAGTAGTTTCGTCTTTAACGTCCCCCGGTCTCCATAACCGAATGGTTATGGCTTCGTTGAAGGAAGCGGTTGTTGTGGGTCTTATCACGTTTGCCGTTAGGTCTCCATAACCGAATGGTTATGGCTTCGTTGAAGGCACCTGTTGGCGCTCTTAGCCTGCCTCGAAAGAGGCGTCTCCATAACCGAATGGTTATGGCTTCGTTGAAGGCAACTGTAGCGGTGCAGATAAACAAAAATGATACAAGTCTCCATAACCGAATGGTTATGGCTTCGTTGAAGGTCTGCTTTCTTAGCCGCCTGTACGTGGTGCGGCTCAGTCTCCATAACCGAATGGTTATGGCTTCGTTGAAGGAACCCTACCGCCTAAAACCTCAGATTCACTCATCTGTTGTCTCCATAACCGAATGGTTATGGCTTCGTTGAAGGATCGAAAGGCAGAAAACCTAGAGAAAACCGAAAGAAGTCTCCATAACCGAATGGTTATGGCTTCGTTGAAGGGCGTTTTCGACCCCTACTAAGTGTGAACCCCTTATCCGTCTCCATAACCGAATGGTTATGGCTTCGTTGAAGGTTTAACACCAGATGAAGAGACGCTTACGCATATTACACGTCTCCATAACCGAATGGTTATGGCTTCGTTGAAGGTAGCAAAAGCCAAATTCTTTAGCCAAATTTCAGTTGGTCTCCATAACCGAATGGTTATGGCTTCGTTGAAGGAACGTGGATGAACCCGACGGTGTCTACACGGGTATGGGTCTCCATAACCGAATGGTTATGGCTTCGTTGAAGGATGGCGCTTGCTTTTAACAAGCGCCTGAGGAAGAACAGTCTCCATAACCGAATGGTTATGGCTTCGTTGAAGGTCATACACGGTGGACGGGGCTTTTGGAATACACATATGTCTCCATAACCGAATGGTTATGGCTTCGTTGAAGGTTCACCACAATACGAACACCTAACATCCTCATTACAGTCTCCATAACCGAATGGTTATGGCTTCGTTGAAGGGGTTCTTCGCCCCACTCTTTTATCGCTTTTGAGACCAGGTCTCCATAACCGAATGGTTATGGCTTCGTTGAAGGCATATGAGCGTCTTGTTGCGAATAATAACGTGTTGTGGTCTCCATAACCGAATGGTTATGGCTTCGTTGAAGGATGTTCCCCAGCTCAATCATTGAAAGCGTTATCGTCAGTCTCCATAACCGAATGGTTATGGCTTCGTTGAAGGGACTTCAGCCACTGGAGTAGGCGCTGGCCTGTAATAGGTCTCCATAACCGAATGGTTATGGCTTCGTTGAAGGCTCTCTTTATCCTGCCACTTATCAAACACAATCACACGGTCTCCATAACCGAATGGTTATGGCTTCGTTGAAGGAGCTTCTGCCAGAGGGGTTCATTGCATGCCCCTCCTGCGTCTCCATAACCGAATGGTTATGGCTTCGTTGAAGGTATTATAAACGAGGAAGAACTAAACCTCGCCCAAGCGTCTCCATAACCGAATGGTTATGGCTTCGTTGAAGGGTGCTTGTAGGAGTGGAGACTAATGGGGTTATACCGGTCTCCATAACCGAATGGTTATGGCTTCGTTGAAGGCCGCTTTCTTGCGTCTCAACCACACGGGCATACCCCTGTCTCCATAACCGAATGGTTATGGCTTCGTTGAAGGGATTTGGCTCGCGTATATTATTTGGTTTGCATATACCGTCTCCATAACCGAATGGTTATGGCTTCGTTGAAGGATAACTTTAACAAAACTATATCTTCTACGAATACGGGTCTCCATAACCGAATGGTTATGGCTTCGTTGAAGGTCTACGCTTATGGAGTGGTTTATCTTAGCGATTGTCTGTCTCCATAACCGAATGGTTATGGCTTCGTTGAAGGACAGGCTCAGGCGTCGTTTACTACTAGTGCGGGTACTACGTCTCCATAACCGAATGGTTATGGCTTCGTTGAAGGCGTTACTTCCACCAAGAAAACGCTCAATGAATATCTGAGGTCTCCATAACCGAATGGTTATGGCTTCGTTGAAGCATAGTAAAAGAGAGGAGCTACTGGTGCACGCGTCCCAGGTCTCCATAACCGAATGGTTATGGCTTCGTTGAAGGCTGTATTAAATTATTGCGTTTAAGTGGTATTGTAACCGTCTCCATAACCGAATGGTTATGGCTTCGTTGAAGGCCCCTCAGCGTGGTCGCCCTAGTGGTCACCGCCATCGGGTCTCCATAACCGAATGGTTATGGCTTCGTTGAAGGACAACAACAAAGATAACTAAGGGTAAAACGCATTTAACAGTCTCCATAACCGAATGGTTATGGCTTCGTTGAAGGGATCACATCAGTACACGGCGACAACAACGGCGTCAAGCGGTCTCCATAACCGAATGGTTATGGCTTCGTTGAAGGGGTTGCCATATTATATGCGTTTGAAGTCTGAGTATCAGTCTCCATAACCGAATGGTTATGGCTTCGTTGAAGGTGTATGGCGTTTATGGCGCGCGTGGTTACTAAGAGGGTCTCCATAACCGAATGGTTATGGCTTCGTTGAAGGTCGATGAGTGAAGGCGGGTAGTAGCTACTTCGAGTAAAGTCTCCATAACCGAATGGTTATGGCTTCGTTGAAGGTCGATGAGTGAAGGCGGGTAGTAGCTACTTCGAGTAAAGTCTCCATAACCGAATGGTTATGGCTTCGTTGAAGGAATGGCAACAAAACCATAAACCGTCATGGATTCAACCTGTCTCCATAACCGAATGGTTATGGCTTCGTTGAAGGAATTCACTAGGATGGCACGTATAGGATTTTGACGCCCTGTCTCCATAACCGAATGGTTATGGCTTCGTTGAAGGAATTCACTAGGATGGCACGTATAGGATTTTGACGCCCTGTCTCCATAACCGAATGGTTATGGCTTGGTTGAAGGAAAAAGAACAAAGTGCAGATAGAGGTGATAAAAGATGAGTCTCCATAACCGAATGGTTATGGCTTCGTTGAAGGCCTACGCGAATGGAAGCGTATACAATGTGTATAACTGTCTCCATAACCGAATGGTTATGGCTTCGTTGAAGGTTACCCCAAAAGCGTTTAACAGCTTTTTTTGTAGCTGGTCTCCATAACCGAATGGTTATGGCTTCGTTGAAGGGGCCCAAAGTCTCCACCATCATCGGGGCCGTTAGGGGGTCTCCATAACCGAATGGTTATGGCTTCGTTGAAGCATAGTAAAAGAGAGGAGCTACTGGTGCACGCGTCCCAGGTCTCCATAACCGAATGGTTATGGCTTCGTTGAAGCATCCTCGAATTTGGGTGCCTCAGCCTCAGCCTGCCTGTCTCCATAACCGAATGGTTATGGCTTCGTTGAAGCGTGAAGGCGGTGGAGATCCTCTATATGAGGAAGGTCGGTCTCCATAACCGAATGGTTATGGCTTCGTTGAAGCCCATTAGAATTTGACCCGTATCAGCCGGTATCCTAAAATGAGGAATTGAAAGCAGGTTTCACGGATACGGGTCTTACAGAAGAACACACAGTATCCTAAAATGAGGAATTGAAAGGTTACAGACTTCATCACAATAGTCGAAGGCCTCGCATGTATCCTAAAATGAGGAATTGAAAGAGGACTATTACAGGTGCTGAAACACCCATCACAAAGACTGGTATCCTAAAATGAGGAATTGAAAGTCTCGTGTGGTACCTGTTCTTCAGGAACAAAGCACACGCGTATCCTAAAATGAGGAATTGAAAGTGCGGTTCTTCCTGCGGTTCTTGTTCGGATATTATTTGTATCCTAAAATGAGGAATTGAAAGATACCAAATACTGCCCATGTATAGGCGCCAGATAAACCGTATCCTAAAATGAAGAATTGAAAGATGAAACCTTGCAAACAGGTGGGTAGCAATGAGTAGGTATCCTAAAATGAGGAATTGAAAGTACCCGTGGGGGCGGGGTGTCGGGAGGTTTTTCGCTCGTTTTGTGGTGGGGTAGCCCTAGTTTATGATTAACGTTGGTGAAGTTGGATGACTTCTGCTCATCCGGACATAATCGCGGGTTACGTCATATGGTTTTATTCGGGGTTTTCTAGGGGTATGGGTATCACTGTGTCGTATCCGATGTTGCGGTAAAGCCCTAGCCCCTCTGCGTAGACTTCCTTGTGCTCCTCTGGTATGTATGGTGTGTTACGCGTGAGCTCGAGTATTGAGCCGAGATCGAGTGCGGCGTAGATGGGTTTTCGCGTGGATTTGGTTACGCTGAATCCTCCCAGTATGCCGATGGTTCCCACGGTCTTTATTGAGTTAGCCTTCGGTGTGAGTTTGCTGAGTTGCTCGTCTAGTTGGCGTTTTAGGGTGCGGGTCAAATAAAGTGTGTTGTTGAGCGTTATTTTTTCTCTGGTTAGTAATTTGGGTGTTGCCTCGAAGAGTATGGGTGTCGCCATGTATAGTCTTAGTGTTTTGTTTCTTAATTTAAGGTTTTTAGTTGCTGTGTTACTGGGTGGGTCTCTTTGGTCGATACTTGGATGAGTCGTCCCTCACCTCCAAGCCTGATTGTCTTGTGGTTTTGAGGGGTTTCCTATAGTGGTTGTGTGGCTCACTGGACTTCGAGCAATATTCTTGCTCCGAACCTTGGGTGTCTACTCAGTTTGGCGTAGATGACCATTGCTGGGCTGTATATCACAGTCTCGTGGCGGATGGGGGTCCGTGCGGCTAGGCGGCCGGGAACTCTGCACCCATAATCGCCGGGTTTAATTTCCAGTCCACAATCGTGAATTGGACGCCTCAAGTGGGTAACACCTCAGTCACGGGGAACGCCCTCACGGTTTACATGATGCTCAGGGACGCGGAGGTCGGCAAGATCACGACTACGGTGACCTCCTTTTCCTCTGGGTACACAAAGCTCGGGGCGAGCGTACCGGTGCAGATGGGCTCCGCGGCGGGCGTCACGGTTGGCGTGAACATACCGGGCACGCCCGGGTGCACCGCTGAGGGCCCCTACGTGGATGATGTGAACGTAGGAGGCGAGAACGCTATAAACCCGAGTGCCATCTTCTTCATTGATGAACTCCGTGGCGGGTGAGTGGTTCCACATAAACCACTATCTTGGGAAGTCACATTCAAGTGTTGTACACAAACGTGCAGATTTCAAAGTATACGAACCTTGCGTACCCCGACTTCGGTGCCCCGTTCATGGACGCCAATCTCGTAGCGGTGCGGTGGGGCGCGATCCATAAGTGGATTAGGGGGTGAGCGGTATACGCTAGGTCGCTAATGTGCCCGCGTCTTCGGGAGCGGGTGCACGGACTGGTGCGGATGACTCGCGGTTCAGGTAGGTATATGAGACGGCCCAACGGGAAACGCCTAACAGGATATTCACAGAGAAGGTCGAGTGCGTGGTCAAGGAAGCGGCGGAAAGGGGTTCGCGGGACGCCTCAAAGACGCGGGGCACATCAAAAAGGGGTCTAGGGGTGGGATGGCAGCCTTCCCCAAAGGCTTTGATGCATTCGGCAGAGACCAAGACCTCGGGGAGCGGCACTGTGAAACCTAGACCACGCGATGCATTGAGGCAAGAAAAATCAGGAGTAGCCCTGCGGTACCTACCACAACCCCCCGGACCCCTTTTATAGGCGCCCGTGTTCCATACGTAAGTGAAATTCATGAAAAGAATTAGCTGCAACCCGGCTGAAGCCGCAAAAAAGAAACTATGGATGTTGCAAGCGCTCCTACCCCGCGGGCCGCTTGGTACATCCGCCTCGATGAGGTTCGACGGGCTGATAGTGCTTACGCTCATAATTGTCGGGGGGTTCATAATATACGAAATCTTCCTGCATCCGTTCGTAAACCTCTTGCCCACTACTGGCCTGAACTCAACCCAGAAAACCAATCTCAACGACCTGCTGACCATGATGACCTTGGTCTTCCAGCTCTTCGCCGTCCCCCCGATAGTGTTAGTAGTATTACTAATCATCGTTTGCTTACTGTTTTTCATAATGGGCGGCAGAGGTGGAGGCGGGCAGTGAAGGCCCGGAGGTAGTGTACACCTTTTCCCCACTCTTTTTTAGAGACTTGTGCGTGGATAACTCCTAACCGCGACCGACTTTATCCTATGCTTAGGAGTAATCGTCGACCTGTCGGGGGGCCGTCTCTCTAGGGGACCACGTTCTGGTCCAGTGTGACCAGCTACAGTACGTCGGAAACTACACTGTGCTCGGGGTCTCTTTGTTCGTGTTGCCCTGCGACGAGGTGCCCCGCATCGATTACCTCTTCGAGCTCCCGCTGGTGACCGCCCTAGACTCCTCGATCGTGAACACACTAGAGGAGCTACCCGCTTACAACTACGCTTACTACGTCCACGGGGGCTCGTCATACGCTGGGTCGTGGCCGAGGATGTCTTCTACGTCCTGCTCATGGTGGTATGTTTTGCGGGAATACTCTTCCTGTACTACAGGGCGGGTGTGTCGCCTCTTAAGGTCACACTCTACCTCGCTTTCCTGTCTGCGGTTATCCTGTTGCTTACCACCTCAAACGAGCTCCCCCAGGAGCTCTTCTTCCTCTGGGCACTCTTTACGATGTAGCTACTCGGGTTCCCTGCAGGAAACACGAGGTGGCCTTCCCTATCCTCCTTGAGGTCAGCACACTCACAAGGCTGCCCTTCCTCCTATTTTCGTGTTAGTCTAGGGACGGGCCTCGGAAACCATGTTGCGAAACCTCAGGGCTCCTAAATCTGGTTGGTTGAGCGCTTGGGGTCTACCTTAATGACTGGAAGAGGGGGTCCCCAACAACATCTCCCTGTGTAAAGCACTCTGATTACATCTGACTTCTTAGAACTATTTGTGCACTGGTACTCGGGGTGGGGGTGGTACGATTGAGGGCTTATCCGGACACTATCCTTGAGCGGGCTTCTATCTTGTAGAAGACCCCTGAGGTCAAGCAAGGTTGGATTTACTGGTGTTTAAACTGATTGCCTTTGGACACTATTCTGGAGGGATTTCCTTGAATGCGAGTTGCAGGTTTGGTTTCCTAAATCTTTGGAGGAGATATACGCCCGAGAACAGGACGAGCAAAGTTGCTGCCAAGCCTATGGCAAGTGGTGTGTTAGCCCCGTAAACTGACTGTGTCATGTATAAGTATTCTAGAAGAGCCATGTATGATACTATGGCCAAACCTATTATAGTTAGCACTGGGGGTTTTACCCACGAGTTTGAGCATAGTTCTGGTTTTAGCGGAAGCAGTATAAGTGAGACCCCTATGAAGAGCACGGGCAGTGTTTCCAGGAATAGACCTATCGAGCCAAGAAGGTAAGCGTAGGTCGCAGATTGAGGTATGTTGATTACTATGTATAGCACTAATGCGATGATTGCGGATATGATTGTTGCTTTGACTGGGCCGTGGGTTCTGTCAGAGGTGTCTGATATTTTTTCGGGCAGGAGCCCATCGATTGAGTAGGCAAATAGGGCTCTGGACATCGTGATATATGCCCATGGTATGTATATGAATAACTGGATTACTCCTGCTAGTATGATGATTATGCTGAGTGCTGGTGGCGTAGACGTCGCAAGTAGCATGTCGACGTAGGGTAAAGCTGGCAGGGGCACCTGGCTCGGGTTGTTGAAGAGCATATAGTCTGTGGCGGAGAGGAATGGGAATCCCATGACGTGGTACGCTAGTATAAGCCCGGCAGCTAGGCCTGTGAACCAGAAGGCTGAGCCAAGTAGCGAACCTATTAGGGAAGATCTCCCTGCCCTCCTTATTTCGCCAGCTATGTATGATGGATTGATGTTGAAGCCCATTGTGGCGAAAACGGGTAATAGTAGTAGTGTTCCCAGAATCGAAGTCTGGCTTGGTGCATGCCAGCCGCTCTTCTGCGCTACTTGGACTATTCCAGTGTAGTAGTCTTTTTGAGTGCCTGTGTACTTTGATGTAAAGGCGTTAAAGGATGAGACGAAACCCGAATGCGTTGTCATGAGTAGAGCTGCGAGGGTTGATGCTATCCCGAGTAATACAACCACGAAGAGTATGTTCTGAATCCTGAAGTAGATCTTAATGGAGAAAATGGATACTGCAACTCCAAGAAGCATCCACACTAGGCCGATGGTGAATAGCCAAGGTAGGGAGCCGATTTTACTCGCTAGGTTAACGAAGATTGGGTTGCTGTAGGTAACTCCAAGGTAGGCGAATAGGGTGCTAAACCCCGTTGTCTCTATTGTAACTGAATTTATTGCAGCAAATAGGAGTATGGCGACGACGGCAACTATATTTGCCACGAAACCTATAAGTGGGTGTAGAACTCTGCTGTTAAAAACATAGTCTCCTCCAGATCGTGGCATTAAATGTATTAGTATACTATAGCCTAAGGGTACCAGTATTATTGGTACGGCGAAAAGTGCCAATGCTAGATATATATTGCCCCCAATGAGTGGAGCTAGGCTTGCCGCGAAGTAGAAGGAAAACTGGAATCCCATTCCCGTGGCTGTATAGGTAAAGGCATCGAACCATGACGCTTCGCGCACTAAGCCAGTTGCTTCGCGTGTAAATACTTTAGGCAAGCTTTTCACCTCTTTCTAGAGTCGAGCCTCTGCTGATGCCGCGTGGCCTGCGAGATGTTCTATACGACTCTGCGTGGACGCTCTGCGGGCAAGATAACGCCGGCTCTTTAGGTTGGAGACGCGTTGATAGGTTACTATCTTAAGGTATGCGCCCACACTTAGACCGCCGCTGAAGCGGGCTGTTCCCCCAGTTGGTAGTGTATGGTTTGTGCCTATGAGTTTATCAGAGAAAACGACTGGGGTGTCTTCTCCAAGGAATATCGACCCATAGTTTCTTAGGTCACGAAACGCTTTCTTTAGGTTCGCTTTTTTTAAGTGTAGTTCCAAGTGCTCAGGAGCATATTTATTGATATATTCAATGCCTTCCTGCATAGAGTCGGCGATAACTATGCTTCCATGGTTTTGCCAGGATACCCTGAGTACCTCGCGAGTGTCAAGTTTCTCGATGTATAGATCTATATTTCTCTGCACCTTTTTTGCGAGTTCCTGTGATGTTGTAACAAGGCAGGCTCTCGCGTCTGGGTCATGTTCAGCTTGGGCGAGTAGATCTAGGACGACATACTCCAACTCTGCGCTCTCGTCCGCGAAGACCAGTACTTCGCTAGGACCAGCCAAAAGATCCACGCCCACCTCACCGAATAGCTGTCTTTTAGCTTCATTCACAAACCTGTTTCCCGGACCAACAATCTTGTCAACCCTAGGAACACTTTCTGTGCCGTAGGCCATAGCCGCGATAGCCTGAGCCCCACCTATCGTGTAGATATCTGTAGCCCCCGCTATCTTCATTCCGTAAAGTGTTGCTGGATGGGGTCGGTCATGTCCTGGAGGGGTAGTCGCCAAGATCCTGCGGACACCAGCCACCTTGGCGGGGATTATCGTCATAAGTGGAGATGAAAGGAGTGGGTATCGTCCGCCAGGTACATATGCGCCAACACTGTCTAGCGGGATGATCCTTTGACCCAGAATGATTCCACCTCCGTCAAACTTGAGCTCCATATCCTTGTACATGGATAGTTGGAACTCGGCGAAACGCCGAATCCTCCTAGCGTTAACCTCAATCAGGTGCTTTACATCGGAATCTAACCCCCTTAGCACTTTATCGATTTCATCTTGAGTCAGCCGTAAACCTTCAAGCTTTACACCGTCGAATTTCTGTGTGTATTGTTTAATCGCTAGGTCGCCCTTAGCCTTAACTTCCGCAAGTATTTCCGACACTACTTTCCTTGTGTTTTCATCGGAAAAAGATGGGGGTTTAATCTCATGTTTAATTATCTGCATTGTGTAGACCCCGTCTTAACATGATTTATCAGGTGAGAATAATAACGATGATTGTAAATCCCCTCAAAGTCTTCTGCTTGGAAAAAATAAGAATATAAGGAACGTTTAGAGAAAAATTATTCTTAGGATTTACGCAAAAAGTATATTAGTTTTCTTTCGCTAATTTAAGCATGGATCATAGATTTGAGGATATTAGAGATTTTGCAGGCAAACTCTGATTTACCTTTAAGCGATGTCGCAAAACAGTGTGGTCTCTCTTCTCCCTCAGCAATCAGCAAGAGAGTAAGAAAGCTGAGAGAGTTGGGATTAATCAAGAAGAACATATCGGTATTGGATTATAAAGCCCTAGGGTATACATTCATCACAGTCACCTTAGTGAAAGGAAAATACGGCAAAGACTATACGCGAAAACTAGCTCAAAAACTTTCAAACATTAGTAACGCTGTGATGTTACTTGAAATCCTCGGCGATATCGACTTTATTCTAGTAACTATGAACAGAAGTCAAGATGATTACAAATCTACTTTATCCTATATAATGTCATTGGATGAAATAGAACGAAGTGATACCCGAGTGGTGATAAACATTGATAAATTCTTCGACTTCTCAGGCATCAAACTAATAGGAAGGGATCTGACCGCTCACAAAGCGATAGACCGTTAAGTCAATTTGTAAGTGTTCCTCTATTTTGCTTAAAATATCTTATTCCTCTAACCAAGTAATCTCACCGATCGAGGTGTATAGGAAGAAGTAGTGATAGAGTTTTCAAAACCATATTTGTGCAACCAGGGTTAAGCTTTGTCCAGTCTTCGGACACCTCTCGACCAATGTAGTTGTTATATTTGAAGATCTCAGGAACTATTCACACATCTTTTCTGCTACTTTACGCTATTTGAACTGTGCACAGACTGAGATTTCTGGTGTATAGGATCAAGCAAAGAGTATTGGTTTTAAGCTGTGACTAGACGTGGAAATTTTAATAATGTTAGTATCTACCAATTAACGATCTTTTCCCAGTTTTGGTTACGGCAAGTTTGAGTACTTAGTCCGTCATGGTTTAACCCTCTTCGCTCTCCAAGTAGTTATATTAGCTAGTTGCTTTAGCGCGTCATTGAACTGCTTTTCCGAGGTCTCCATATTGGTGCTCACAAACCTGGTAAATATAGGACCTGTTTGCGCCACCCTCTGCGAGCGCCTGTAAAATCGGCTGATAGTATTTGTCTCTGAGTTTGTTTACCTCCTGGAATTCAAGTATCAAAGCTTTCCTCCTTATTTACCACGTGTTTAGCCCCTTCAGCTTGTGGTTACCATAATGAGCAAGCCAACCAACTATCCCATCCATGGTTTCAATCACTCTCCCAAGCTTCTCAGGCGGTTTGACACCGCAGAAGCAGAAGCCCTTGTTCAGGAAATCTGCGGAGTGCTCCTTGGATAGCCTCTTTACCTTTACTCGGTTTATGGCTATATCGAAAAGATAGGCTAATGCGTCCCGTTTCCAAAAAATCTTCGAGTAAGCCAGCCCGGGAGCCTGTAAGCATAAGCGCACATGGCTATTATAATTTTAGAAGTAGATGATAGCAACCTGAAGGCTCTTGTAACCCCTCGCCTCCCGCGCTTTGTGGAGGGCAACCGTAAGGCTCACCGTTGCTTGCTATGTAATTTTCGAATATGTCAAAGACCTCTTAAAGCGTTATCGACTCACCCAAAGACGGTGTCCAGAGAAGCCCTTACCCGTGGCACCTCTACTTCGTGTACCAGTGCAGGAACAGTTCTAGGAAATCTAAGAGGAGTTCGAAGAGTGTCTTCTTGAGATTAATATTATTTTATAGAACACTCTGGTCCTATTCTTGAGGTAGCCGAAGAATTATTCAACCGTGCTTTGTATCCCACAACCGTGTTTTGTATTTCAAAGGTTTGGTGCGCGGGGTTTCGGAAGCCGGTTCGAGTCGAGGCGCCACGGTACTAGCACCCCTATCAGTGAGGATAAATGGATCTCCCACGCACCTCCCCTTGAGTCTTCTAAGAAACGTGGGTGCGTTCTCTGTGGTCTCCATGAGTTAGGTGCCGAACCAGATGGGTAGCCTGGTCTCAGCGTCAACCCATGGCGGCCCAAACATGGACTGGTGTGCCGTTACACTTCACCACGGTCTCATCCACGGCTATTATGGAGTATTCCTGTGGTTGTGGGTCGAAGTTTTGGCCTCCCACCAACCAACCTTCCTCACCCACCCTTGTACACCGGCTTTCAGGCTGGAGGTGAGGATTTCTCGAGGTACTACAAGGTATTCCCTCGTTGAGGCTGGGTTCAAACTAGTAGAGTGGCACTGGCGACCATCACCTCGAGCTCATGCGAAACACTTCTGGTTCCTTCCCTACAAAAACTTGAGTCCCTAAAGTACTCAAAGATGTCCACGGGTGGTGGGTTCCAGATTGTTCACCGATTCGGCTCCGTGTCGTGGAGCCCACCGCGTTTAAGTCTTATCCGCACACCAGTATATATAGAAACCGCCTTTAAACAGTGTTTCGTTGAATTTTATGGTGTTGGATTTAGGATGTTGCAGATTTGGTGTTGACCTAACAAGAACTCTATAACTTATGTGTGTAACGGCTCCATTTAAGCTGTGGCTTCTTAGGCTAAATTGGGTGACGAGTGGGTTTATCCGAGGTTGTTGGACTGGAGGAGGGGGTTGTTGGCATTTCGGCGTTGTGGAATATACCTGAGTTTTAGACTGAATATATGGACGGTTTGATTTTTGCGGGGAGAAAGGATGACGTGGTGATTGGTTTAGAGCTCTAGGAACGTCTTGTTTTTCCCTTGTTCTATTGCGTGTATGAGCCATGTGATGCTCACTGGGTAGTATTTGGTTGCCTCCACGCTGGCGTTCACGCTCCTCTCTTTATAGTTTAGGTATGGGTGTTTTCTTAGGTCGTTGTTGGTGTGGGCTTGGACAACCCATTTCTTATTGTTTGGGAAGAGGTTGGCTAGTAGTGGTGTTTTCCTTGGGTAGTGGGTTAGTGTGAATTGGTAGTTCTCGTAGTTGAGGTGTAGTTGGGTTGGGCCGAAGTTTGGTGGGTCGTGGTTGCCCTGGAGGAACACCTTTCTCCCTTTTAGGTTGTCTGCGTGTTTTTGGATTCTGTTGAAGGCGAAGTCTCCTATGATGTAGATGGTGTCGTCGCTTGAGACCACCTCTCCTTGATGTATTTGTTCATTTCCTCTACATCCGTGAATGGTCTTGCGGTGTATTTGATTATGTTTGTGTGGTCGAAGTGTGTATCTGATACTAGCCAGATTTTTTCTAGCTTGTTTCTTGATATGTCTAATTTGAGGTATTTTTCCCTGTAGAGGGTGTAGGTTTGGGTCAGCCTTTCCTTGGAGAGCGCCCCACTCTGGTTTAGGAGTGTTCTGCTTAGGGTATCATATTCGAATCTTATCTTACCGCTGTGTACCAGGCTTATTCTGAGTGTTTGCGCTGGGAAGTAGAATCCTTTTAGCTCTTTAAGTGCTCTTTTCACGTCTCTTTCGGGTGCTCCGTAGGTGATGGCTGCGTGCCACCAGAGTGTTTTGTTGTGTGCTTCCCTGCTCGGCGCCTCAAGGATCGATTGCTTGATGTTGTCGTATAGCTCTTGTCTGAAGGCCATGAGCTCTTTTGTGGGCTTAACGTCGAGTGCTAGTATGCTTCCCTTTGGGCCTTTCCTCTCTACGTAGTCTTGGTATGTGAAACCTAGGTAGTTGTATTGGGTGGCTGTTTGAGCTATTTTCTCAGCTATTATTTTATCCTCTACGAGAGGTTTAAAGTTGTATATGAGTGTGATGTGTGGGACCCTGTGGAGGTGGGGGATGCCCAGTGTGTAGAGTGGGGATGTTATTTCTCTCAGTTTGTGTTTTTCAAGCACCCCTCTTATCTCAACTATGTAGTGATAACCCTGCATCACCTGTCACACGTCCCTAAAGATATAAATCTACACGTAGGGGTTGGTTGGTTTTGGCTGATTCGCTCTTTGTGTGGCATGGGTGTCATATGCGGTAGGTGTTTTGGAGGTAGTCTTTTGTTAGTTCGATGAGTTTGAATACTGTTCCGTCATCGTCTTTTCTGATTCTTCCGCTTAGGTTTCTGATCCACGTGTCTTTGAAGGCTGTTTTCCCGTAAAGTGCGCCCATGGCTGTGCCCACGATGGCTGCGATTGTGTCGTTGTCATAGGTGTTGTTGACGGCGTTGAGGATGGCGTCCACGGGTTTATCCTTATACCTCATTATTATTGACAGTGAGGTGGGGAGTGTTTCGAGGAGGTAGCCGCTTGAGCCGAGCTCTTCACTCATCACGGACACGCTTAGCTCATCCCTGAGCACGGATTCCACCACTGACTGAACGTATTCGGGTACCCTTACCTCTTCTCCTGTGCGTGTAACCCTATACTTCTTGTCTCCTATGACGGCCTCCAGTATTTCGGTGACTCTCTCGAGCTCCCTTTCCGGGTCGTCTTCTCCACCCATGAAGTTTGCGAGGAGGTGGATGAATGCGAGCGATGAGGCTATGGCTAGCTCATCGTTGTGTGTCATCATGGTGTCGAGCACCGTGTTGGCCCATAGTTCATCCCTGTCCTTATCCTTAATGTAGGGCACCAGTATGGGTGATATCCTCATCAGCGCCCCGTTCCCTGATGACCGGATTCCGGCTCTATACCAGGGCATCTTGAACTCCTTGTAGTTCCTCAGGAAGGACTTCACGGTGCCGCCTATTCCGAATATTCGGTGGGAGGCGAAGGTTGACGCGAGCTCCTCTAGGTCCAAGTATCCTCTATGCAGGATCACTATTAGGGTGTCAAATGCTAGTTTGTTCTGGGTTGTCGCGCTCAGGCTTGTGTGGTTACGTAGAGAACCTTCCTTTGGCTTCTATTTATGGATTTTGATTTATAGTGGATCGTGTCTGGATTAGTTGGTGACATGTGTGGTATCCGAGTGTGGAAAATTTTATCCGGGTACCACCTTATTTGTGACTTCATCCGGATTACCCATGTGGGTTGTTTACGGATCCACGCCAGCAAGCTAGTCACAGCCATCCTCGCTGGGGGCGCAGGCGTGAGGTGGTGTGGTGCTTTGTTCGCTGGGTGCGTGCCTCCTCCTCTCCGCTTCCTCCGCTCCTCCGGCTCCTCGTAGAGTGGGGGTGTACCCTTGTGCCCCGGTCACCCTGATAGTAGGTTTCTGAGTAGGTGTTCGGATGAGGAGTAGACTATGTCCGCTTCCTCGGGTAGGGGTAGGCCGCTTGTGGCGTCGGTGTTCTGTGCCTGCCTGGTCTCCGCCTCGCTGAAGGCGGTTGTCCCCCTCGAATCCACGAGGAAGTGGTAGACCTGCTTCTTGGGTGCGATGATGAATTCTCCGTCGGGTCTCTTGATTATGGCTTTGTCGTCGAGGAAAACCCTCACCACGACGGCCACCCCGCCACCACGCCCGCTGCGCACGCCGCGCTCCGCTCTTTGTAGCCATGCTGGTAGAGCCTTGATGTTGTCTTGTGCGAATGTGGCGTACCCCCCGGAGGATGCTAGGAACGTGAAGTAGAGTCTCCTGTCTTCGAAGCGTTTTCGGAGCAGGACTACAAGCTCGGCTAACCCGACCC
>Ga0208549_100191_pt1 | contig 30041 bp, 33 predicted proteins | sample BED_host_MetaG_FD_187135 | JGI IMG/M metagenome (GOLD analysis project Ga0208549, IMG submission 187135) | Hot spring microbial mat communities from Yellowstone National Park, Wyoming, USA - BED_host_MetaG (SPAdes) (version 2) | ecosystem: Environmental > Aquatic > Thermal springs > Hot (42-90C)... | reverse complement strand
TGTAATTTACTCGAGGGTTTCCTCAGCAGACCAGAGAGAAGATTTGGAGAGACAAATAAACTACAACGAATTACGCAACGGCAAAGGGTTATAAAGTAGTTGAAGTGTTAAAAGACGTTGCAAGCGTGATAAAATGTATGTACTTAATGAGAAAAATAATTTCAATAAAATATTTTAGGGAACCAAAACCTGTCTTCCAGTTACTCTAGCATGCTCTAAGTTATCTATTGCTTGATTGACTTCCTCCAACTTCATTACTCTAGTTATCATTGGTTTCACTTTCCCAGATTCCGCTAAACTCATTATACCCATGAAGTCAGTTTGATTTCCAACATAACTTCCCATAAATGTCTGCTCCATTAAAGTTATGAAAGGTGCATGATAATTTAAATCTCCTCCGTAAAGGCCTACCATTATATATTTCCCCTGCTTTGCCAAACAATTAGGATAAGTACGAAGTGTTAAATCCGAATTGTTTAAGTCAAGAACAGCATCTGCTCCCCTCTCAGTTATTCTCCTTATTTCAGAGACAGGATCTCTCTTGCCATCAACTACGTAATCTGCTCCTGCCCTTTTAGCAAGCTCTAATGCCTCTTCCCTTACGTCGACCGCTATTACCGTTGCTCCAGAGTAGGCTTTTGCTATTTGTATTGCCATAGTTCCAAGACCTCCTCCAGCTCCGACTATAACTAGACTCTTTGACGGATCCAATGAAGCTCTCCTTATTGCTCTATAAGTTGTTATTCCAGAACATGTAAATGGAGCTGCTTCTACAGGGGTTAACCTCTTTAATTTATATAAGTACTTATAATGAGGAACTAAAACGTATTCTGCGAATCCCCCATTTACATCCACTCCTAATCTCCTAGGTTTTTGACAGAACTGCTCTTCACCTATCCTACAATAATAACAAGAGCCTTCCCCAATCCAAGGGTTTACTGCTACTTTTTCTCTTTTAGAGAAAGAAGTAACTTCTTCCCCTACCTCTTCTACCTCACCCGCTATCTCATGGCCAGGAATTAAAGGAAGCTTTATCCCCCTATCCTTTAAGGATATTTTACCGTATTTCCCCGACCTCATATGTACATCACTATGGCAAATGCCTGCCCCTTCAATTTTAACCAAAACTTGGTTTCCCTTAGGCTTAGGAACTTCAACTTCCGCTAGTTGTAGCGGGTTTCCCACTTCAATTAACATCATGGCTTTCATACTATCGTAAATAATAGGTTTTAGAAAAATTTAAGCTTTTAAAGTTATATGGATTTATCATGATTTTCTAGAATCCCAAATATATTTCTATAACTCTTTTATCGTTTATGACCTTATCTGGTTCACCTTCTGCTATTACTTTCCCATAACCCATTGCGTAAACCCTCTTCACTATATCAAATAGATATTCTATTCTATGTTCCACTATTACCATTGCAACTCCATATTCTTCGTTTATCCTACTAAGCGTCCTCGACATTTCCTTAGCTAAGCTAGGGCTTATCCCTGCATATGGCTCGTCGAGGAGTAAGAGCTTCGGTTCTCCCATTAAAGCCCTTGAAAATTCTAACAACTTCATTTGACCACCAGATATATCGCTCGGCCAGTTGTTTGAAACTCCAATTAAGTTTAGGCTCCTTAGGATTTTTGAAGCCTGTTTCCCTATTTCCTTGTCCTCCTTTCTCCATTTTCCAAATAGAACATTTACTAGTTTTTCACCTGCTTGATTCTTTCTTGAGAACATGGTGTTCTCAGCCACGCTCAGACCTTTAAATAACCTAGGGTTCTGAAAGCTCCTCACTATTCCGAGCTTATATATTTCCTCTGGTCTCAATTTATCTATCCTCTGATCATAAAACCATATTTCACCTTTATCAGGTTTAAAAACACCGCTTATGGTGTTAATTAAAGTTGACTTACCTGATCCATTAGGCCCTATTATTCCGACCATTTCTCCTTCTTTGAGTTTGATTGATACTCCGTTTAAGGCCTTTACGCCTCCGAAATCCACTTCAACGTTAATTACTTTCAGAACCTCTTTCATTTTCTATAACCTCTAGTGCGGGTGTTTTAATTGGTTTTTCTGGCAGTATCCCTTTAGGTCTGTAAATTAGTATAAGTACTAATGCTATTGCAATTATTATATACCTCAAGTAATCTATTGGAAATGGAAGGTTAGGTCTTAAATAAGACTGAATGTATACTGGTAACTCTATACCACCAATAGTGTAAATTAAACCAGCTAACAATGTCCCCTTGTTATTAGCTATCCCACCCAATATGGCAATGAATATAGCCTGGAACGTGAGGATTGGGGTGAATTGGTCGCTTGAAATGAAGTTTATGTAAAAAGCCTGTAAAATACCAGCACTCCCAGCTATTATTGCCCCTAACATCATTACCTGCCTTTTAAACGAGTAAATGTTTTTCCCGAAAACCCTAGCAGTTTCCTCATCATCCCTTATTGATTTCAAAACCCTCCCATATGGAGAATTGGTAATCCTTGAGGTTAAGTAATAGAAGAGAAGGAGGAATCCCAAGGACAGAAACCCATAAAACAAATCTCTTGAGTATCCTATTAAATGCAATGGAGAGGTTATATCAACTGTCCCCCTTATACCTACAGCTCCACCGAATATTGGTGTTGTACTATTTGCTATAACCCTAAAAGTTTCGGAGAAAGCTAATAGTGTTATAGCCAAATAATCTTCCCTTAACCTAAGCGTGGGTAATACAGTTAAAAGCCCAATTATGGCTGATATTATTAACGACAATATGAATGTTAAAACAAAAGAAGCTACAGTAGGCAAAAGATTATAGAACTGGAATACAGTTAATTGGTAATATAAAGAATAACTCGGGGGGAGCTGGATCGAGAGGTGAGCGAACATTAGCTCGAGCGAAAGGGCTATGTCCGTTGCAGAATAAGCTGCTACCGCGGTATAAAGTATCAAACCGAAGTTGGGTTGACCAGTATAGCCATATTGTAGGTTAGCAGCTAAGGAAAGTAGTAAATAAAAAGAAACATAAAACATTAGACCTCCTAAGAATGATATAATCGCCTCAAACGCCAACCCTCATCACCTTTCTAATTACCTTAGAATTAGCTATCCCTCTTGGGAAGAAAATTAGAGCTATTATCATTGCTATTAGGGGGATCACGGGTTCGTAATTCAGGGAAACGTTATATGTTGAGCTTAAATATAATATCGTGAACTTATCAATGAAACCCAATAATATTGAAGAGATTAGGATGCCTATTATGCTATCCACTCCACCTAAGATGGCTGCTGAGAATAGACTTATTAACATTGTAAACCCAACTTCTGGACTTATTCCCAAGTAATTTAATAGTATCCCCTCTAAACCTGTAGTGATTCCTATTATTATCCATACTATAGGTTCAATGATTCCTGGCCTTACCCCTGATATCAATGCTAATTCTCTATTATCTGCAAGAGCCTTTATTTCCATCCCCATCTTAGTCTTAATTAATAATATTAATAAAATAATGAATAATGACAACGTAAAGAATAGTGAAGTCAAAAGAAGGTCAGTTACCGGGATAAAGGAGTTAAAAACTATTTGCGGAATCAATGAAATTACAGATGAAAGAGTATATGGATCTATTACATTGACAACTATGTATACTGAGAACCTCAGCAGGATTCCAACAGCTAAAGACGCTATCATTATGAATAGGGCAGAGGCCTTCCTTGATATTAGGGGCTTTACTGCGAAGTAATAAGTTAATAGGCAGGATAAAACGGAGAAAAATATTGATGAGAGAGACGATAGATATATATTCCAATGGAGTTTAAGTAGTGGAATTGCCATTGCATAAGCTCCAACAGTTATGTAATCTCCATGAGCAAAGTTCCCGAACTTGAATACTTTATATGCAATTACTATTCCTATTCCACCTGTAAAGAGCAAAGATGTTTGGATCAGGGATTGGTAAATAGCAGCTTGAAAGTCCATGCCATAACTATTAAGTCAGGGATTAAATTTTTTATAAACTATGTAGTTTCTCAAATTAATCTAGTCCTTGCTTCTATGCTTTTTGAAGGATCTAAGATCTATTGTTATATTACCAAACTCTTTTACTGTTGAGGTAAATTCAAAAACTTTAAATTTCCTAAGTATAAAAAGGGTTCCGATACTATGCCTTCGACGGGAGTAAGCATAGCAATAGGATTAGTAGTAGGAATAATAATAGGTGTTGCTGGAGGATATTTTATAGGACAGTCAATGTCCTCTTCCCCACAAACAACTCCTTCAACTGGAATTAAGATCTATATTTTAGGAGGTCTTTTCCCCCTTAGTGGAACTCTACAATCAACAGGTCAAAAGACTATGAAACCTGCAGCCCTATTAGCTATTAACGATATCAATAACTGGCTCCAGAGCATTAACTCTAATATAAGGTTCAACATAACTATCGTAGATACAAAGACAGACCCGCAAACTGCTTTACAGGACTTACAAAGTCTAGCCTCTCAGGGAATACACGTATTTATTGGTCCAGCTAGTAGTAGTGAAGTAGGTGCACTGAAGACTTATGCAAACCAAAGCCATTTAGTTGTTATTAGCCCGAGTAGCACTAGTCCTACAGTAGTACCTCATCCTTATGTATTTAGGGTGGTTGGAACAGATGCGAACCAAGGTGCTGCTCTAGCTTACTTAGTTAAGTCTCAGGGCTTCTCAAAGGCTGTTATGGTTTATAGGAACGACCCATATGGTTCTGCCTTCGCCGGGGTTTTCTCCAGTGTTGCCCAGAGCCTTGGAATACAGGTGGTTAATGTAAGCTACGATCCAAACTTAACGCCAAGCGGGGCTCCAACAGTTGAGAGTACAATTTCAAGTGACGTCTCCCAAATGGGTGGTCCAAGCCAAGTCGCTATAGCTGTTGTCGCCTTTGATGAGGGGCAATACATAATAGCTAATGCCTTAAGCGACCCCAATGTTAATAATGCCAGATGGTTCTTTGGGGAAGGATTTCTGGATAAAGCAGTGGATTTAATAAATCAAAGCAAATATGGAAGTCAATACTTGAACTTCTTCGTTAATACCAAGACTGAGATAACTACGCCAGCAGCAGTTTCCTTAACCTCTAAGGCCTTCGCACAGGAGTTCCAGGCCAAATATGGTTACCTCCCAGACACTTACGCTTACTACACTTACGACGCAGTATGGATGGCTGCACTCTCTATATTAGCAGCAGGGACAGATAACGGGGTTGCTGTGGCTAAGGCTTTCCCTGTAATTGCCTCCACTTATTACGGAGTCTCAGGCTTCAAATACCTAGACAGCAATGGGGATGCTAAGTACCAAGACTATCAGATATTAGCCCTGAACAACGTAAATGGGCAGTATCAATGGACTACTGTGGGATTATATAACAGCCAATCTAGAACAATAAGTCCTTATTCCGGTTGAAAAGGTATTATTCTTTTTTAATTATTCCAAGTAACATTTTTCCTAGATCTGGGTGATTTAGAACCTCGGAAGCTTTGGAGCTCAACACAACCCTTCCAGAAGCCATAACTACTGCTTTATCTGAGATCTCTAAAGCTGATTTAGCATTTTGCTCAACTAGTAAGATTCCAATATCCTTTTTAAGAGATGAAATCCTAGAAAGAAGGGATTTGGCTAGTTTAGGTGAGAGTTGAGCAGTAGGTTCATCAAGCATCAGGATAGAGGGGGTAGTGATTAAAGCCCTAGATATTGCTACCATTTGTCTTTCTCCTCCGCTTAATTCAAAAGTCCTCCTATCTAGTTTATCTGATAGTTCTGAAAAAAACTTAATTACTTCCTCAAGCCTATTTTCAAAATCCCTCTTTTCGAGTTCCAGTGCTCCTAGCCTTATGTTTTCCCTTACAGTGAGGTTAGGGAAGACATTGTTTATTTGAGGAACATATGATATACCTATCTTCTTCTTATTGAAAGGCGGTAACTTAGTTATGTCCCTACCATTAAAATTAATTCTTCCCGTATATACATCTACCAATCCAAATATAGCTTTCATAGCTGTGCTCTTTCCTGATCCGTTTGCCCCAATTATTGAAACGATTTCCCCTTTTTCAACTTCAACATGAAAGCTATGGACAATTTCCACTTTACCATATCCTGCCCTTAATTCCTCTACTTTAAGCATTGAAAGGTATAAGATTAATAATTTATAATGTTTAAAAAAAGTTTCCTTTTACTTAGTCCTCTCCCTACTCGCTTCTTCCTTTGCTTCCTCCTTAATTACTCTATTCCTTATAGTCCTCTTCAGGACGAAAATTGCCAGTAAAGCCGTTATAACGTCTAGAATTACAGCAATATATAATGGGAAAATCCATGAATTAAGAGCAGCTGCAATTAAGGCGGCTCCCCACCCAGCTATTTGGGCTGCGACTCCTTTAGCGGTATATAGCATCCCGTAATTAGTTGTTGCATATTTAGGGCCAAATATATCACCCGTAATAGATGAATAGAGAGAAAATATTTCACCCCAAGACAAGAACGCAATCCCCATTAGGATTACGAATAGTAATGGATTTGAAGCCAAAAAAGTGGTTATTAGGAAGACGAAGAGGGCTTCTATTAAGAAGACCAAAGTCATGGTGTTTTCCCTTCCAAGTCTGTCTGATATGGAACCCCATAATATCCTGGAGACGCCATTATTTATTCCATTAATAGTCTGAGAGAGGGCTACCACCGATACCCCTAAGATAACCGCTTTACTTATCCCTATGGACTTAGCTATTTGAGTTAGGTTGCCAGTTGCTAGTAATCCTCCTGTGGCAGTCATGACGAACATTGCATACAAAAGCCAGAACTCCGGCCTCCTTATAGTGTCATACCAATCGTAATTCCTCTTAGTAAATGTTAATCTCTTCGAAATGACCTTCAACTTCTCATCCCATCCCTTTGGTTTATAGTTCTCAGGAGGGTGCCTCATTATAAGGGCCATTAGAAGCGCTATTATTCCTTGGACTATCCCGAAAACTAATATAGTATATCTCCACCCACTTGCAGATATCATCATGGAAATAGGGATAACTGTTATAGCAGCACCTCCTCCGAAACCCGCAGCTGTTATTCCAACAGCTAAGCCCCTCTTGTCTGGGAACCACTTAATAGCGTTTCCAGAGCACGCTATGTAAATTATCCCTGCACCTGTCCCAGCAATCACACCATAAAATATATATAAAAGTATAATTGAATTAGCGAGAGCGCTTCCCACCCATCCTATTGCTATCATTATGGATCCTATTATCATTAAGTTCCTAATTCCTAATCTATCTATTAAAAAGCCTGAAAGTGGGACTGGCCACGTCTCGAAAGCTATGAATAAAGAATAAATCGTTGATATAGCTGCATAGGAAACGTTGGGAAAATCCCTTCCTATTCCATCCGTAAATAAAGTAAAGGCGTATTGGTAGTTAGATATAACGACCATAGCTATGAACCCAGCAGTTAATTGGATCCACCTGTTCCCAAATATACCATGTGGATTTTGGGACATATTGCCTATTAGTGTATTCATGTTCATTATAAAAAATATTTCTATTTTAACAAATTATATGAAATCCATGAAAATATTTTAATTCTTAAAGGGATCTAATTGCAAAAACATCAAATTAAGAGAAGAGATTTGAAAATTCTTTTATTCTTTATGTGACTATTAACTTTTAGCAACTATCATTTTCTTAATGTTAGTTATAGCCTTAAAGATCCTAATGAATACCAGCCTCTCGACAAAGGAAAGGAATTTTAATCCTTATAGTAATTATATAAATATGAAATCTCTTAAGTACTCTTTGCCTATTTCAATGCTCATCTGGTTCATTCCCATTGTAAGCGGTGTTATTGCTGGATCTATAATAGGTTTTGTAGAGAGGAAAATAATGAGATCCATTATAAGCTCTATAATACTATCCATAATAGCCTCTGCATTTTACATTATATTATCGATTTACTTCTTGAAAATTGCTATACTTGGAAATTTAATTTCACTTTCTATAAGTGCTATTTCCTTAATTAATTCATTTGCATGTATAATTACTTCCTATTTCATTTCCTCTAGGGCTGTTTTCTCAAGTGTAAATCACGGAGTCCTAGAGAGCGAGTTTCACGTTAAGTCTGAGGAAGAGCTAAAGAGGAGGTTAAACAATTACACTTTTAATTGCAGGGATCCTGTTTACAAATTCCATGAGGACAAAAAGGTAGAGGCTAATTTGGATTGTAATGAGTATTACATTTACTATGAGGTGGTAAATGAAGGTAGGGGATATAGAGTGAAATTAAAGGTAAAACCTAAGGCAATTGATAAGTAAGTTATAAAACTCTTTATAAATCTACAATTAAAGTAACCTTATGCTTAAGGAGATAAGGGATAAAATAAGCTACGTCAACAACATGATTCTAAATCATAGAATATTTTCCATGGAACCAAAAATAGAGATACTCAAGATCTTTTACGATCAGCAGTGGTATATAATAAACCATGATTTGAGGTCATTAAGCATAATGTTATCTAGGGTTAGAGAGCAGGACGAGTTGGATTTCTTCGTAAACGCAATAAAGGGTGATTATGAGGCTGTCAAGGTTTTGAGGACTGCTGCTGAGAAAAAGATGGAGCCCCTTCCTCAGGCAGTTTCTTATACTCATTATTTGTCATGGCTTGCCAATTATGCAAATACAGGAGAACAAGTTCTTGCTTTAACTGTAAATTACCCAGTATGGGTTGAAAATTGTAGGAAATTATATACGATGTACAAAGGAAGAGCCGACGTTAGGTTTTTGGAGATATTTGCAAACTCTGAATTAGATGAGGTACAGGCCAATAAAATAATTTCAAGGTATTCTGGGAATTACTTACAGGTAGCAACGTTAATACAGAGCTACGAACTCATGTTTTGGGATTCAATTCTAACTGCGTGGGAAAGGCTTAAAAGCAATTAAGAAAAACACTTTTATGATCCAAGAAGGTCCATTCTTCGAGGACTTCAAGGTAGGGATGAAATTTAAAAGCAGAATTGGGAGGACAATAACTGAAGCTGATAATATATGGTTTACGCTGTTAACTAATAGCAGCAATCAAATCCACTTCAATAAAGATTACACGGAGAAGCAATATTCTGGAGAGCCCTTCTTCGGGAAGCTAGTGGTAAATGGATTTCTAACTATTACTATAGTCTCAGGTTTGCTCACTGAGTTCACTAGCCAAAGGGGATTTATGTTGGGTTTAGATAACGTAAGGTTTCTTAAGCCCGTATTTCCAGGAGATACTCTATATGGAGAAGGAGAAGTTATTGAAGTAAGGGAGTCCAAGAGCAGGAGGGGTTTTGGTATAGTTAAGATAAGGACTAGGGGGATTAACCAAGCAGGGGATATAGTTGTGGAGTTTGATAGAACTTTCATGGTTCCTAAGGTGAGCAAAAGTGAGTGAGGAGAGGGAACTAATCAAGTCGTCTATAGAAAGCATTTTGGATAACTTTGGAGAAAACTATTGGAGAAAACTTGATGAAGATGGTAAATATCCTGAGGAGTTCGTAGAGGAGTTCGAGAGAAAAGGATTTTCATCACTTCTAATACCCAAGGAATATGAAGGTCTTGGTTTAGGTATTGGGGAAGCATCAATAGTGCTAGAGGAGATAAACGCTTATGGAGGTAATTCCCAGCCATTTCACGGATTATATTATTTATCCTTTCTCGTCTCCAAGTTCGCCTCAAGGGAAATGAAGGAAAACTATTTACCAGAAATAGCAAAGGGAAAAAAGAGATTACAATCATTTGCTTTAACTGAGCCAGAGGCAGGGTCTGATTCCACTAGAATAAAGACATTCGCAAAGAGGGAAGGAGATAATTACGTAATAAATGGGCATAAAATATTCATCTCTAGGTTAGAGCAAACAGACTTAATGGTATTGGCAGCTAGGACAACTCCTTACGAAAAGGTTGAGAGGAAAACCGATGGGATAACCCTTTTTTTAATAGACGTGAAGAAGTCCAAGGGAATTAAGTTCAATAGGATTAAAACGATGTTTAATAGCCAGACATACGAGGTCTTCATAGAAGACCTTTATGTTGGAAAGGAAAGCGTTATTGGGGATGAGGGGAAAGGGTTCAGCTATCTCCTCTATGTCTTAAACCCTGAGAGGATATTAATAGCGTCTGAATGCATAGGAGATGCTAGGTGGTTCATCAATAAGGCAGTTGAATACTCGAAGAACAGAATAGTCTTCGGCAGGCCAATAGGTTCAAACCAAGGGATTCAATTCCCTGTAGCTGATGCCTACGCTAGGTTAGTCGCATCTGATAGCGTAAGGTGGAAGGCAGTGGAGATATTTGAGCGAGTCGAGAAAGGCAAAGGGGAAATGAAGGAGTTAGGCAAATATTCAAATATATCAAAATACTTAGCATGTGAGTGTTCATGGCAGGCTGCTAACATCGCTATGGATGTCTTTGGAGGATATGGTATGGTTAAGGATGTGCATATAGAGAGGAAGTTCAGGGAAAACAGGCTTTATAGAGTAGCTCCTATTTCAAACAACTTAATACTGAGTTTCATCGCTCATAACATCCTTGGAATGCCTAGATCATATTGAGGGATTAACATTTATCTAGCGTCCCTAGTAGAGTTTTTATATATTAAAAATTAGTGAACAATAGCTAATTTAATTATGGAGAAAGGAAACTACATAAGTAGGAGGACTACGAATCGTTCCCTTAAAGTAAATTTAAAGGGCAGGTTACTAGGGATTATGAGAAGAGCCAGTTACACATTAAGTTTATTACGTTGATTAAGTAGTATTATGAAGAGGATAGACACTTTACATCCCTTCATTGATAGATATAAATATATTGGCTATATACCTTTTATAAGGAAATCTGTATTTCGTTAGAAGCCAATATCCTCATGCTAGGATTTTGAAAGTAGACCCAATAGATGCAATAGGAAAGGGGGTTTCAAGGGAATTAGGACAAGCATTTAAGCCTGTAAATTTCCTCTCTGGATCATATAAAATTATATTCATAGAATATACAGCAACTTTAGTAAATACAAATAAGAACCAGCCATGTGCTTTCTGTGGAGCTGGAACTCCTCCCCATATGTGGGCCTTGAAGATGGTAGTAGAGTCAATAGCTGGCGAGTTGGGTTTGAGCTGAGGTGAGAAGGTCAATGCAATAAATTCATTTCCATTTGATTCGGCTTTCGTTTATTATTACTCGGGAGACCCAAGGGGATTAATTGATCTATCTTTAGGTAGTAATGACTTATTTTCAATAGAGGGATAATAAAACTATAGTAGGGATAACCCTTCCAATGAATACAGCGCTCCCTCTCGAAGCTAAAGAGTGAAGATAATGATAGGAAGAGGCAAAATATTCATTAGGATAGCCTTTTGACTTGAAGGGACTGGGAAACGAAACACATCTCTGTTTTGTTAGCCTCTAAGCTTTTGGGAGTTAGGGAGGAGGACGTTGTTTACGAAATATTAGATAACATGGAACACCCCTCCTCCTTTAATTCTGGAGGAAGGAGGATGGTCACTTTTACATGTGGTTCAATATGACAAGGTTATTGAGTATAAGGAAGGATATTTTATTGGTGAAAATGTAGGGAAACTAAAGATCACAGAATTAGAGGGAAAGAAAGCGATTTTCACCTACACCCTTTAAGGGAAGTATAGATTCAATGCTTATCCATTTGCATGTGATTTAGTTGTTGTCAGAGTAGAGGAAGGACAAAGCCACTTATTAAAAAATTATTTTAATAGCATTTAAAAATAAAAGTTTACGCTTAATTATCATTAAAGCATAAGATTTCTGGTTTCCTCATATTGTTTGTCTATATCCTTTAAAATCTCTTCTTCGCCAATTCCTCTTTCCCTCGCCAAGATAAGAGATGCCCCCATACCTACACCTTCCTTAACATATCCCTCTTCATACTTCCTAAGCCCTATAAACTTGGAATTTCTCAAGGAGAATTCTGAGAATATTAAATCAACTTCGACTTGTTTTGCTAGGTCAAGAATGTTTGAGCTCTTGTCCTCCCTAATCCACTTAGAAGTAAGGATTAGACCTCCTTTTCCTCCAAGTAATTTGTAAAGAGCGTAAACTGCTATCATTTGTGTTCCGCCAGAGAAAAGGGGAGTTTTACCTCCTTCACTCAATCCCAGTGCAATTCCGGAGCTTGCAATAATCATTGGATCTCCTAGCTTTGACGCTGTTTCAAGAGGGTTATTACCCTTGTGGACTCTTAATGCCTCCTCTACAACTTTAGCCTTAATTTCAATAGGGTTTATAGGGGAAGAACTGCTTACTTTTCCCATTGCTTTTACTCCTAGTCCCTCAAGAGTTGCCATTGCGGTTGTTGTACCTCCTGGGACGCTCTCTGCTATAAACACTAAATCAAATGTCTTCGAAAGTTCTCTGCCTAATATATGAGAGTTCTCAAAAAGCTCCTTAGCCCTCTCGTAATCAATTGCTCCTCTTTTATCTCTTATATCCCTTCCTGGAGCGCCATTTAATTCTAAGTATGGTATTTGGGGTTTGATTCTAGCCCCTGCGTTTACAACTAAAATTGGCAAATTGAGTCTTCTGATCATAGCTTTCGTTATTAATGCAGGAGTTGGAATCCCTTCAGGCGTTATAGGGATTGCCCTTATTGACTTACATACACCTAACATTAGAAACTCTGCATCAGCAGCAGGAGTATAATGTGTTAACTCTGGGCTGGCGCCTGCTACAGTTATCCCAGGAATGAGGCTAACATCTGTAGTTGCTATTACTAATACAAAAACCATCCTCTTATTATGTATTTCTATCCCAGCGCTACCTAGGTTTCTGAATATCATAAGGCGAGATTAGCCTTAGTAATAATAAGATTAATTACCGTGATTTGGCAAAACTTAATTTAGTTTACTACAGACTATATCAATGTTCACTAGGAGAGGGGATAAGGGGGAAACAGACTTACCTAAAAAGGGCAGGGTAGGTAAGGATTCATTGATTGTCGAATTCCTCGGAAACCTCGATGAGCTTAACTCCACAATAGGGTACACAATAACTTTAATCCCTTGGAAGGACTTCGTAAATGACCTTGAAGAAGTTCAGATAGATCTGTTTACTATAGGGGAGGACGTAGCTGCAAACTCAAGAGCTAGGGTTCTAGAGAAGGAGAGAATTAGTTGGTTGGAGAGCAGAACCTTAAAATATAAAGAGGAGGCGGGCCCTATAAAGCTCTTCGTTGTCCCAGGGGGATCTAAGGAATCAGGTTTACTACATATAGCTAGAGCAATAGCCAGAAGGGTAGAGAGGGTTCTAGTATCATTATCGAGGGAAGAAGAGGTTAACTTAAATTGTTTGATATATATGAACAGATTGTCGTCGCTTTTGTTCGTGATGGCAGTGCTAGCTAATAGAAGGCAGGGTATTGAGGATAAGATATGGGAATTAAGGGGTAGGGAACTTTAAGGGATTGTACCCTTCATTTATCTTAAAGGGGGTTTGAGGAGCGGATGCCACGTCTGTGAGAACTGGATGAGTTCACTTACAGTGTGTTTTATTCTAGTCCGATATGCTTTGCAACTCTCTTAGTGACCCTAGTTCCTTCAGCCTGACATCCAATCTGTTTGTCTAAACCCTTTTCAACTTAAAATAAAAATAATTTCTAATCTAATGACGAAAAATTAGAGGAAAAAGGAGAGTGAATCGTTGCTTATACTAGAACTTTATGTTTCACTCTATTTAAATCTATGGATAAACAAAACTGAATCGAGACGGTAAAAATAATTGAAATCGGGGCGAGCTGATGCTATTATATTTGAATTCTGGTGTGGTAAACTTAAGATCCACATTAAGCGAAGTGTTATTTTGGGTAAGAAAGAGATTTTAGGGTTAGTTGAGAAGGGAAGAGATCATCAAACTTTTATAACGGAGAAAGTATAGCAAGTTCATAATTTATTAGATCCTTTCAAGTGCCCCCATCTTGAAGCCAAACATAGGATAATAAAACCGTATAAATGACTTCGCTATTTTTGGAAATATACCAATCGAGACCTCTTCAACGTTTCCTCCAAACGGAACATCACTCTTTATCCTTATAGCCCTAAAGCTTGTAAACTCATCTATTATATTAACGAAAATTGGTTTAAAGGGGAATGTCCCTTCTCCAGTTATAGCCCCAGCCACGTTTTTTCCCACAGCCTTTCCAGTCCTCATAGCTAGTTCCCCTACTTTAACCTTGTAATTTATCGCATCTCCAGCAACATAAACATCATCATAGCCTTTATATCTTAGCTTCTCATCTACTTCAAACTCCTCTCCTTTCCAATCAGCGAAATAATTCCCCCCTTCACAATTGAATGACACGCCACTCTTCGATAATTCCTCCTTTATAATTTCCCTTGTCTTTTTACCAAAATTAATCATGGGTTCCCCACAGTATTTAACTTTAACCCCCCTTTTGATTAACGCAAAAGATGCCTGTACACTTATGTAATCGTAATTCGAAGGACGAAATTCTCTAACCTCATTGAGTATCCATTTACCCCCTTTAGCTATTATCAAGTAATCATAATTCATTTCCTTCCCTTTAAGAAATACTTTCCTATTTTCCACGTCTATTTTATCTACTTCAGCTTTCAAGAATTTCCCTCCATTCCTCTCGACTATTTTCCTAGAATTGATCACTGCATTAATTTTCATCGATGGGAAAAAGGAGGTCCAAAATGGCGTTACTTCATCTTTGCTTATCACTATTAGTTCTATATTTAGGCTTTTTAATTCGTGAAAGGCATTTATCCCCGCATATCCACAACCAACTATTATAACCCTCATTATCTTGAACTATTTCTTCAGAATTTTTAATTCTTAAACTAACTCAATTACATGCCGCTAGATCCCCAAGTAAGGGAATTGTCAAATTACTTTTCAAAGCTACCCCAAATCTCATATGATAAGATGACAGCTCAAGAGGCGAGGAAGCTATTTAACGATTCTTCTCTTCTGCTCAATTAATCAAAGGAAATGATACATAGAGTTGAGGACTTCAATGTAGCAGTGAAAAACGGGGAGATAAAGGTTAGGGTCTATACTCCTGGTGATAAAGGCCCTTTCCCGATAATAGTTTATTACCACGGTGGAGGTTTCGTTTTTGGAAGTATAGAAACCCACGATAATGTATGCAGGCTATTGTCAAGGCTTTCTAGATCTATTGTCGTATCAGTAGATTATAGACTTGCACCTGAAAACAAATTCCCTGTTGCAGTAGAGGATTCATACGAGGCTTTGAAATGGGTTGCAAATAATGCTGGAAAAATAGAGGGAGACAGCTCGAGGATATGTGTCGCAGGAGACAGTGCTGGAGGAAACTTAGCCGCAGTTATGAGTATAATAGATAGGGATAAAAAGGAGGGTTTAATTAAGTTTCAAGCATTAATTTATCCAGCTACTGACATGCTAGATAGATCTCCTTCTCTCTTTGAGTTTTCAGAAGGATATTTTCTAACACTCGAAGCAATAAACTGGTTTGGAAGGCAGTATTTAAAGGGAATAGAAGACGCCTTAAATCCGCATGCTTCTCCAATGAGGGCCGAACTAAGGGGATTGCCTGAATCCCTAATAATTACAGCTGAGTACGATCCAATAAGAGATCAAGGGCTGAATCCTTTTTCGCGTTAACAGAAATCTTTTTATATTTGGTTATATCAACTTTTATTGATTAAGGATGACCTCCCACGCCGATGTGGGCTCTGCCCAAAAGGGTGGGAGTGCGGGGATGTGAGCCAAATGCCGTTGGGCTCGAAGGAGTCCCATGACCCACCTAAAAGGTGGTTGAGGGCTAAGTCCCTGCTCGATCATGAATGAAGATAAAATGAGTGAAATGAAAGTGTAGGGACAAACGGAAACCTACGCTCATATATTGAAGATTAATGGAAACAAAGTCACTTCAATACGATATAACGGAATGATCCACGGTTTTATTAGCTTATACAACTTAGTCCAATCTGGTAGGGAAGCAATAGCCAATATAGCTGGCTCTGTATTGGCCACATTTAGTACAACATGATAATCAATTGCTAGCAGTTCCCAATAAGCCGCGAATTTTACGTAATTTGAAGTTGAAATGAAATAGAAGCAACACCAAATGATATGCCGTCTTGACTAAGTATAGAACTGACTTCCTCCCCTCCATAAATTGCTGGGGTCCCCCTCATCGATTAGGGCATCATTTGAGGGGCAGTTGAGAGGGTAGAGAACCCCTCCCATTTGCCTCTTACTATTAGTTATGTAATTCCCGTCAAACTCCTCATACACCTTCACGTCCCCAACGGGCACCGCAATTATGTACTTGAACTGTGAAATGAAGTTGAGCACGTCAACGGTATAGAAACCAGCGTCAAGAGTTATCAACCTTATCTTGAATCCCATTGCCACCACTTGCTCGACAAGAGCCTTCACTATCTCGTCCTTGGTCATACCGTTCACTTGCGGGATAAAGGCAAGTAAAAGCACTTTCCCGTTATACTTGGTTGTTGCCGTTGCGTAGTTTTACGAGTTTCCTTTTTCAGAGCTCCCGAGTCCTTCTACGGGTTTCCCGTACCACCTCTTGGTTGTCCAGTCTATTGATAGGTCTATCTCCTTTACTCCCTTTAATATCTGCAAGGATATTTTCCTAGCTCTTTCCAAAAGCTTTTCAATCACTTCCATCCCTTTCTTCTCTACGTAATTCCTCACGGTCTGTGGGGATACGTCATATGCTCTGGACTTGCTCTTTACAGAGTCGTTCCACAAACACGCGGAGATGAGAGTTTTTGCCACCTCCTCTACCTTTTCTCCTTGGAAGTTCAACATGGAAAGTAATTTATATCCAATTTGTTGAATGTTATTTTGGTGAGGGAGACCTGGTGTTACCATCTTGGTTATTCACGTGGTAATACTCCATCTCCCTCGCCTTAAACCTTTCTCCAATTGAATTCTTTATACTCTTATAAATTTCTTTATCTTCTATGAATTCGGTATTATCCTACCAGAAATATTTTTTGTAAAATGATTTTGGGTCTACCGTAAAAGGCGAGGCTTTTAACTTTTTGTAAGCTATTATTTTCTTATAGTTTATTTTCATTTAATAATGGACTATGTGCACTATAAAATTAGATTAACATAGGTAACAAGCTAGAGGAGAAAATGGAGATAGCTAGTGTCATCTCCATGCAAGCTCCAACTATGTCTCCATTTATACCTCCTAATGCTCTAGAAAGCAATGAGGCTATTGAAAGTGAGATCATAATTGATATTATAGGACTCACTATTCCACTTATAATAGTTCCCACTATAATTTGGACTATTAAATATTTCTTTTTATGCATAATTTTATCATGGAATAGTTTACCTAAGTTACTGAAATTAGCTGGTCTTAACGTAGCTAGGGATAGTAAGGGAGATGCCCTAGAAATTATTTCAGCTCCCAAGACTATCCTCAAAATTTTCGCATAATCATTAAAATATAACAAATTCAATGAGAAAAGGAAGAAGGAAAGGAACAAAAAAGTTGAAACGGCTCCAGAAGTCCCAATCCAAGGGTCTTCAAGGGCCTTCCTTTTGCCTTCACCCTTAGCCATTAGGGAGTCAGCTACATCAGCTAAGCCATCTATGTGGTTAAACCCCCTTATGAGCTCCATGAGAGAAAGAGATAGAATTGATATTATATAACTATTAAACTTTATGAGGAAAGGGAGGGATTCTAAAAGCGCTAAGGGAACTCCAACTATTATTGGAGAAACAAAAGACCATTTAGCCACTTCGTTTATATCCGTTTCTCCTATTGGGAATATAGTGAAAAATGAGAATTGACTAATAAATATCCTAGAGATCTTTGAGGAACTCAAATTCTATCACTAACTACTTCCTTCAAAACTCTCATCACTTTATCGTAATTGACCAAATCTGGTAGTGCTATCCTAGCATAACTATTACTTTGCAAGCAATCATAATCAAGAGTCTTTATATATATTTTTTTTCCTAGGAGCTCCTCCTTTAATTTAATCACGTTTCCCTTTATCATTAGGTAGTTTACCTTAGAGTCAAATACTTTGAACTTTGGTGACAATAATGCCTTAAAGTTATCCCTTAATTCACCTACTTTAACTCTTGTTTGAGAAATGAAATGTCTTAGCTCTTTCATTCTTTCATTAAATACCCTGTAGTAGACATAATATGTAAGAGAATCTAAAGGCCATGAATGCCTCACCTTCATTATCCTAGACACCGTTTCCTTCCCTCCAGCTATGAAACCCATTTTAAGTCCTGGAAGGGACGTTAACTTACTCATAGAATAAATGCCTATCTCATATTCACTGCAGAGCTTTGTATCCAAGAAGAAGGAGAAACTGCAGTCTACAATACCTTCCCTTATATCAAACCACTGTCCAGTAGGATTGTGGGGGTTAGATATGAATGGCTTCCTGCAAACACTAACCTCGAATTTACCTTCATTTTCCACTAAATTATGAACATGAAAGTCTTTATTTAGTGAATTTAGAGAAATCGTTATTTCGGAAAATTCTGGGCAAACGACATCTACTCCATTAAGTATCGAAGATATTAGCCAAATGCAATTTGTGGCTCCAGCACAAAAAACAATTTCCCTCTCATAATCCTCTATTATCTCCCTGACACCTTCTATTAATCCTTCTTCAGGGAAAACTGGAGGGTACTTCTTCATTACCCCCTCCTTTAATCCCTCTTCAATTAACTCAAGTATAAAGTCCGGAACACCCATGGGATTGAGGGATATTGAGAGATCTATTATGTTCGAAGGTCTTCCCCTCTTCCAAAATCCTCCGTGAGCTCTCTGCACTTCTCCCTAGCAAAGATCAACTCATCTAAGGTATTTAAGTTAAAGAGATCTATTGAATAGCCTGTAACTACGGTTTGCCAGCAATCTTTTCCCCTTTTGAAACAAGATATTCCTGAGGCAGAGACCTTTAGTTTTAATTCTTTACTTATAAGCGCTTTCCCCTCCTCATTAAGTGCTAAAGTTATGAATGAACATGGCATTTCTTTACATAAGTAATAAAATATCAAAACCCTCTCCTTTTTTATGAATGGCATGTCTCCATTTATTATGACGCCTTCATCGAAATTGTCGATAACCCACTTTACATCCTCTTCGTAACTCCTTCCCTCTCTTAGAATTACTTGTACATCGTATTTTCTAGCTTCCTCTATTGTCTTTCTACATCTAGATGTACAGATTAAGAAAATCTCTTTACTAATTCTCTTAACTTCTTCTAGAATGCGTGATATAACTGTTTTCCCACATATCTCTATAGCCCCTTTTTCAGCTCCGCCTAATCTCTTAGCCATCCCACCTGACATAACGAATACTTTCATCCTCAATGCACTATTAAAAATATATTTAGGATAATTTTACTGTTTCCTGTAAAGAGTAGTGATGAAGTTATAAACCCAGTTCTTTACAAAGGAATGAGAGTCCAGCCATTTTAAGCTTGATCATGAACTTATTGAAAAGTGACGTTAGAGTTATTATTGGTTTTGTGTAAATTGTACTACTTGAATATTTCATTACCTACTTCATAAAAGATTAAGGTGAGTACATGAATCTTTCTCAAGTCCACCTTATTGACATAATTTAAGGGAAGCATAGGGCTTATGCATAAAATAGGAACTCGCTATTCTTCATCCCTACTCTCCCTAACGTTCCTTACCCAATCTTCCTTACTTGCACTATTCATTAACTCTTTAATCTTCTTCCCTTATCGCCTCCTCTAAAGTCCTCTCAACTACCCGTTTGCCCCTACACTTCGTTCTCATCATGATTAAATTTAGGAATTTAGCCCTCAACCACACGCTCATTCTAATCAAATGTGGGTCATAGGACTCCTTCGAGCCAAAAGGCATTTGGCTCACATCCCCAGCCCTTCTCCCTAAATTGTACAATGCTACAGCATCTTCATGCCACTTCTCTTTCCCTTTCTCACAAACACCAACCCTTGGGGCAGAGCCCCCATCTGGTTGGTAAACAATCTTTGCCCCGTGAACTGGACAAACAGTAGAAGTATAAGAGGGAAACCAATATTGCTGGGACACCAAATTCCATAGCCTTCTCCACAATGGCATTTTTCATTGCGGAGAATGCTGATCTATAAATCCTCAACCTAAGCTGTTTATCCTTCACGCCCTCAATCATATGTTCTGGAACCCTCTTAGGTAAATCCTCCAATATGATTGCACTCCTACCTTTCAAAAGCCTCTTTAACGATCAGCTTTGCTTCCTCTTAACTTCTCTATCCTTAGTTGACCTACCAGTAGTCATCGACTTCCTTTCATACTCATAGCCCAGAGTAATCCTCTTAGTGTTTGTTTCAAGCAATACTGGTTTACTGTTGATAAGTACAGAGACTGAATTCTCGTTGAGATCAACTGGGATAAACGCTTTAGGCTCGTAAGGTTTAGGCTCATCCTTCTTAAAAACTATGAAGAACTCAACAAAGTTCCCTTTCAACAGCTTAAACCTAGCCTCACTTGCAATTAACCAGCCCTTATTATAATACTCCCAGAAGATCTTAGGGAAGGTTGGTGAAATGAAAACCCTGCCCTTCTTAGTGGAAATCGAAATATTGTCAAGGCTGAACTTCCACAAGTGATCATCTAAGTGAGCAGTAACTCTCCTCACTGACGGTTTATTAGTGTAAACTCCTCCCCCTCTTCTTCACCTTCTCAAAGCTATCTAACCTCTCGCTTGCTTCTTCACAAGCAGTGTAAATGTAGTGTGAGGGTAAGTCCTTGTGCTTCTCCCTTTCAGTCTTGTAAACCCCAGCCTTAATCCTAGTGAATGACGTTGTGTTGTTTGACAGCCCATAATTTATTGCATCCTCTAGAACCTCTCTGTACTCCTCCTCAACCTCCTTAAGTGCTGAGTACGTGCTGTAATTAACTTTAACCCTTAACTTCACCGTCCTCTCCATTTAGCTCACCTGCTTTTTTACACCCTGAACGAGGACTGTCTTCTTGTGACTCCTCGTAAATTTTCCCAGCGAACGAAGTTATTATGGATATAATCTTCAATTAGTTCTTGTGTAGTTTCCTTAGGTTCGAAAACCACCTCAATCATTACTCCTATACTTGAAAAGAACTCCTCTAAATACTAAAAACAGAATCGCGTTAACCTATCCTTGTAGGTTATTAATACGACGTCAGTACTCCTTCCCTCAACTAGTTTGAATAGCCTTAACAACCCTTTCCTTTGCGTGTTCAGCCCACTGGCAACATCTTTTAGCACCTCAATTGCTTTATAACCCTTCGCCGTAGCGTAGTTCGTTAAATAATTTATTTGTCTCTCTAAACCCTCTTTTTGGTCTGCTGAGGAAATCCTCGAGTAAATTACAGCCCTCGTTTCCTCCCTCCTCTCTAAGTACTTCTTAACCTCACTGTAATATCCTATACTTCCCTCCTTCAGTTGTTACCTTATTTTGCCCTCCCTAATCCACCTCAACAAGGTTGAGTATGAAATTCCTAAGAGTTGGCAAACCTCCTTGGGTCTCAGTAATCTCTCCACAAAATTGTTTGACAATAAATGAATATAAAAAGATCTCTATTAACGTGAAAAAGGATTTAGCCCTAATGTTAATTTCTAACTCATCAACCTTCCTCTTCAAGTCCCTTCTAGCTCTTACTTATTACGTATGACATAAATATGTATACGAAGTTCTGTATATAGAATTTGTAATTACGTTTTTATGTTAAAGGAGAGGAGAGAGCTAATTTAACGTTAACGCTAGTTGATATTATGTGACGAAATTCTTGATCCAATAAGTCACTATTTCTAGGCATTCAAAGCAGTTCCATGCAATTACCATGCTATTATAGTCATACTCCAAGGATTTACATTCTAAATCCAAGAGGTTTGAGCATATCCTTACTTCATGGCTTGTATATAAGCCTTTAAGTATGGAGTTCAATTCATTAGGATATTCTTCCTTACTCAATAATTTTTTGGCAAATTGACAACTTGCCTGAGAAGCTATTAAACCTGCTCTCCTATACTCACCAGTATTTAATAAGAGGTAACAACTCTGTATCTTCTCATTCAAATTGTCTGTTATCCTACTCTTACTCATTAATTTACATCTTCCACTCTTTTACTTTTAAGTACAGATGCCCATCAATGTAATATATATTTTTGCATTAAAATTTATATATTTTTATTTCTATATATATCCCATGAGTACTGGAGAAGAGGAGCCGGTTTTCCCTCAGGACAACATTTACCCAATAAACTGGGATTTCTCTAATGATACTATGAGAAAGCTATATGTAAGAGCTAAAAGGGAGCAGTGGGACGAGGATCAAATAAATTGGGAGTCAATAAACGGAGACTCCTTTACAAGGGAACAGAGATTAGCAATGGCATATTGGTGGACTGTTCTTTCCACTTTTGATAACGCTGCTCCTACATTTGCCAAGGCATTAATTTACGCCCATGAAAAGAAAATGGATCACTATACTAAAGGTTTCTTGACAACACTTGTATGGGATGAGAATAGGCATAACATAATGTGTGGCTATTGCGTTAACAGGCTTCTTCCAGGTTTCCCTCTCAACTTCAAACCGCAAAACGAAATTGAGAGGAAGGTTAGGAACTGCGCATTATGGGTATGGTACAACGGTTCTAGATATTGGAGGGCATATCTTGAGGCATATAAGAAGTACTCGTTCAACGTCTTATTCACCTCTTTCATGATGGGAGAAGCTGCTGCTACAACAATATTCGGGGAGACAGGGAAGAGGGCTAAGATTGAGGCTTTTTCACAACTATTCAAGAACACAGCAAGGGATGAAAGCAGGCATTTCGCTTTTACTCATGCACTATTAAATGATCATGCTCCTAAACTTTCGGAAGAAGAGAAAAAGCTGGTAACGAAGCAGGTGAGGGCAGGTTTCGTATTCCTCTCATTAATTATGTATAAGCCCCCCAAGGAGTTCTGGCAATTGCCTCCCTATTTTACAGAGATTCACGAAAAAATGGAAGCGATAGCTAGGGATGCAGGCCTCGGTATCTTAACCCTTGAGGAAAAGGAAATAGCGTGGAGGAATGCAGTTTTAAGGGTTGGGGCGAACCTGAACAAATATGGTATAAAGATGCCTGCAATACCGGAAATAGGGATAACAGGAGAGGAGGTAGAGCAAATAAAGGACGACGAAATGATCATAGTTTTTTAATATTAAGTAAAACTAATTTTTATTGATTTGTTTATTGCTGAATCCATTATACCTATGCAGTAACTAGCAATCCTCCTTATCTCCCTCATTAAGTTTATTTCGTTTATTCTGCCCCTAACTATTTCCTCTTCCTCTAACCTCCTAATATCCTCCATGGCCTCTCTCAACTTCCTCATCATCTTCACATTAATTTGAAACAAGGAGCTTGTTGAAATGTTGAACATTGAATGAACTAGCTCAAGCGCCTTACTGATGTTGTTCTCCAATTTATTAATCCCCTCCATCTCTATAGATAACGAAATGAGGTGAGTTAGGATTCTTCCTAGATCCCTGACAACTACTGCCATAACCATCATATCCTTAACTGTTAAATTCAGGTTAGTTCCTTCTGGGTAAACAGCTCCTAGTGCTAATGCCCTGACTAAATATTTGTACTTTTTATATAATTCCTCCCCTCTCTCCCTCGCGTCCAGAATAAACCTAATGTCCTTCTCTCCTTCCATTATTTCTAATATTATAGAACTCATTGAGCTTATTAAATAATTAAGGACTTGATTGAACTCTCTCTCATTTATTATAGGTGCCTTGAAAGTTATTGAGTAAGGCCTCTCCTCTATTAATTCGAGCCCAGGTAAATCCATTTGTAACTCCTTTATTTTCTTCTTTACATCAGGCATTATTAGATCCGTTGATCTCACCTCAATTAATGTAGAGCCCATTAAGTAATATGCTTGAACTAAGTATTTAATTTCCTCCACTTCGAGTCCCTCGATTTCAACAGAAGAACTGGGAACTCCCTTTCTCTTACTTATTCTTAAGTTGCCATCAGCATCCTCTATGACAGTTAACTCCTCCTTAGGTTCAACCTTGTTCTTCTCAATCCAGTCACTTGGAAGGCTTATTATAAAGCTCCCTCCTTTTATCTTCTGAACCTTCCTCCTTTCTTTGTTCATTTCTCCCTGTATATTTTTTCAGGGAAATATATAAGTCGAGCAAGTTTTTTAATATGAAAAAACTAATGATAAATGTGACTGAATGCTATCTCAAAGTAAATTTAAAGTAATATTAGGAAATGAGGCAATAGCCTTCGGTGCTCTGGCCTCAGGAGTAGCAGTTGCTTGCGGTTATCCTGGAACTCCTTCCTCTGAGATAATTGAGACAATAATGAAGGCAGGAAAAGGGGTTTATACTGAGTGGAGTGCCAATGAGAAAGTAGCTTATGAAACTGCTTATGGTGCTGCTATGATGGGTGCAAGGGCATTAGCTTCAATGAAACACGTGGGAGTTAACGTGGCGTCTGATGCTATAGTGAGTTCCTCCTATACTGGGATTGAAGGGGCTTTAGTTTTGGTGAGCGCTGACGATCCATCTATGTGGTCCTCTCAGAACGAACAGGACAATAGGTACTACGGGCTATTAGCTAACATCCCCGTTATAGAACCATACGATCCTCAAAGTGCTTATACTTTAATTAAGAAGGCTTTCGAATTAAGTGACAGGGTTAAACATCCAGTTATGTTCAGGACCTCTACTAGGATAAGCCACGTAAGGGCCCCAATTGAATTAGAAGGTCAAAGAGAGCCTATAATGGGTAAACTAGTTAAATCACCTTCAAGATATGTTTTAGCTCCTGAAAACGCAAGGAGGAATAGGGAGGAACAGCTAAGGAGATGGGAAAAGATAAAGGAGGAAGTGGAGGAGTTAAATGAGTTAATTGGCGAAGGTGAAAAGCTAGTTATAGCCTCAGGGATAGCTTATGCTTACGTAAAGGAAATATTGGAAGATGGAAATTTACAAGACAAAGTGAAAGTCCTGAGAATATCAACGCCAGTCCCTATACCAAGGAAATTGTTAATTAGATCCATAGAGGACATTGAAGAGGCTCTAGTTGTCGAGGAGCTTGAGCCAATAGTCGAGAACCAAGTGAAATCCATTTTGTTTGATGAGGGAATTAATTTGAAGGTATATGGCAAGAAATTCGTCCCGAATAGAGGGGAATTAACGCCTGAAGTAGTAATGGGGGCAGTTTACAGGTTTTTAGGGCTTCAATATGAGGAAGTGAAATATGAGAAGGCAGAGGTGACTCCAAGGCCTCCCGCAATGTGTAGTGGTTGTCCACATAGATCGTCCTTCTTCTTGTTGAGAAAGGGAATAAATATGGCTACCCTTAAGACCTTCTTTTCGGGAGATATAGGTTGCTATACATTAGGTGTTCTGCCCCCTTTCAATGAACAGGACAGCGCAGTTGAAATGGGGGGTAGTTTAGGGATAGCCAATGGGGTCTTCAGGTCTACGAATACAATTCCTGTGGCAATAATAGGCGATTCCACCTTATTCCATTCTGGACTTCCAGGGCTAGCTAATGCCGTCTACAATAAGTTACCCGTCATAATAATAGTCCTGGACAATAGGGTAACAGCTATGACTGGCCAACAGGAAAGCATAGTTAGGGAGATTGAGATAGAGAACGTTGCAAGAGGGATGGGAGTTAAATATGTAAGAGTTTTTGATCCATTTGATATAAATAGGGGAAGTAAGGAAGTTGAGGAAGCAGCTAAGTGGGTAATCAAGAACAAGGAACCAGTAGTTTTAGTTGCTAAGAGGGCTTGCGCTCTTGAAGCTATTGAAAAAGTTCAAGGGGAGTTACCAAGGGTTTACGTGGATGAAGACAAGTGCACAGGATGCGGAATATGTTACGATGCATTTACTTGCCCAGCAATAATTCCATTAAGTAACAAGAAGGCCTGGATAGATGACTCACAATGCATTTCATGTGGGGCTTGCATCCCAACTTGCCCCTTTAAGGCAATAAAGATTGAAGGCAAGTTCCCTGATGGATGGGATAAGGCATGGTTAGAGTAAACATATTAATAGCTGGGGTAGGAGGTCAGGGAATAATAACAATGGGTAAAATGATAAGTAACGCGGCTAGCATAGAGGGAGTAAAGGTGATGGTAGCGGAGACACATGGTTTAGCCCAAAGAGGGGGAGCTGTGAACATTCACGTTAGGTTGGGGAACGTTTATTACCCTTTAATACCTAAGGGAGGAGCGGATTACATAGTTGGTCTGGAGGCAAGCGAGGCCTTGAGGAATTTGGAATACAGTAACGAAGGTACAGTCTTCGTAATAAACAAGCTCTCAATAAGGCCAGTTTTGCCCAAGGTCAAGGCAATGAATGTAGAAGAGGTTCTATCTATTATCAAAGGGAGGAAACACTATTTATTAGACGCAAAGTCTTTAGCTGACCAAGCTGGAAATAGTAAAACCATGAACTCTGTTTTGCTTGGCTTCCTTTATGGGATAGGTGCTTTCAGGGGGCTAATAAGGGAGAAATCCTTTGAGGAATCTTTGAAGAGTGAGGAAAACAGGAGAGCGTTTAAATTGGGTCTTAATGAGGCAATTAAATTAGTTACTCTCCTATAAACTTGGGTTCCCTCTTCTCAGCAAAAGCATTTATTCCTTCCCTGAAGTCATGGCTCTTCCCCATTTCCCTTTGAATTGACGACTCTAGTTTCAGGAATTCCTCTAAGTCTTGAAATAAGGCTTTGTTTATTAATTCCTTGCTCTTAGAGTAGGCTAAGAAGGGACCTCTTGATATTTTCATGGCCATACTAATGGCTTCCTCTTCTTTCTCTAATATTTTAAAGAGACCTAGCTGCTCAGCCTCCTCTGCACTCAATTCCCCTCCCAATAGTATTAATTGGTTTCCCTTAACTCCTATTAGCCTTAGCAGCATTAAAGCAAGAGCTGTATCTGGGACTAACGAGATTCTGTGAAAGGCAGTCACGAACTTTGCGTTCTTAGAGGAAAACCTGAGGTCACAGGCTAATGCTAGACTAAAACCGGCTCCAGCAGCTACTCCATTAACGTAAGAAATATATATCTTTTTGGAGAACTTTATTTCCCTGAGTATTGGATAAAAAGTCCCCTCTAGATCTTTACCTAAGTCGATGTTAGAGAGGTCTTCCCCTGTTATGTCTGCCCCTGCACAAAACCCCCTTCCCTTCCCAGTTATCACTACTACCCTGATATCTCTCGAGGAGTTAATACTTCTTAGGGTCTCAATTAGCTTAAGCCTCATCTGTAGATTTAATGCATTTAACTTCTCAGGTCTGTTCAAAGTCACCTTAGCTATTCCTTCCTTATACTCCACATCTATCATCTATTTCCCCCTAAATATTGGACTCCTTTTCTCGAGGAAAGCCCTCATCCCTTCCCTTGCGTCCTCAGTTGTAAGTGCTATTACGAAATTCCTCCTCTCGAAATCCAGACCTTGTTCCAGGAATGATTCATATGCCTTTAATATTGCACTCTTAGCCAACTCAACCGCTATGGGAGCCTTAGAAGATATTTCCCTAGCAATTAAAATGGCTTCGCTTATTAATTCCTCCCCCTTAACTACCTTATTAACTAAGCCTAGCCTCTCAGCCTCTTGAGCGCTTATTAACTTACCTGTTAGAACCAACTCCATGGCTTTGTACTTCCCTATAACCCTAGTTAATCTCTGAGTTCCCCCAGCTCCAGGAATAATCCCTATGTTTATCTCAGGTTGACCCAACATTGCACTTTCTGAGGCTATTATTATGTCGCAAGCCATTGCAAGTTCAAGCCCTCCTCCTGCAGTTATACCGTTAAGCGCAGCTATTATTGGTTTCCTGAACTTCTTCATTTTATCCCAAAGCGGTGAGTGCCCTCTCTTCATGGCATCTAAATGACTTGAGTTAGCCATTTCCCTCACGTCAGCACCTGCTGAGAAAGCTCTTCCCTTTCCCGTTATCACTACTACCTTTACGTTGTCATTGCTTTCAAGTTTACTCAATGCGTCGACTAACTCCTCTACCATCTTTAAGTTTATTGCGTTTAACTTCTCAGGTCTATTCAAGGTTATTAACCCTATTTCCCCCTCTTTTATTTCCATTTCTATAGTCTCATACATACACTGAATTATTAACTCCGGAAATATATATGAATAGCGGTAATTAAATTATCATTAATAAATTTATACTTCATAGGGATTAAATATTTGTAATTAAACTGGTGGTGTGATGATATCATATGAAATATTAAACCCATATTCTTTAAAAAGGGAGGAATTAGAAAAGGTACAGGAGCTGAGGTTAAGGGAGGCAATTAATTACATATACTACAATTCAAAATACTATAATAGGTTAATGAAGGGAAAAGGTTTAAAACCTGATGATATAAGGAATGTAGCCGATTTAAGGAAGCTTCCGTTCACAACTAAGGAGGACTTGGCTAAATTCTCATATCCATACGGGGGAGAATTCTTAGCAGTGCCCTTTGAGCAAGTATCTCTTTGGCACATGACTTCTGGGACTACTGGAAACCCTACAATTAATGCTTATACTGAAGGGGACGTGAAGATATGGGGAGACCTAGTGGGTAGGTGTTTAATACTCGCTGGAGTTAATAATGGGGATATAGTTGCAAATCTCTACGGTTACGGTCTCTTCACCGGTGGGATTGGGTTACACATGGGTTTACAGAGAGTAAATGCCAAGATAATACCTTGGGGAGCTGGGAGGGCTGAGGCGCTAGCTAAGGTGTTAAAGGACTTCAAGGTCAACGTTATAACTGGAACACCTTCTTTCGAGCTCTACGTAGCTGAAGTAATTAAGAAGCAAGGGATAGATGCAGAGAAAGAGTTAAACCTGAGGTTAGCGATTCCAGGTGCCGAGGTAATGAATAACGAAATGTTAACCAAAATAGAGAGGGAACTAGGGTTGAAAGCGAGGGGAGGAGGGGCTAGGCAAATATACGGTCTAACTGAGGCAATGGGTCCTGGAGTTGCCCAGGCCTGTCCAGAGGATGGCCACGATTACTTGCACATATGGAGTGATTACTTTCTAGTGGAGGTAGTAGACCCAGAAACTGGGGAAGTGCTAGGGGAAGGAGAGGAGGGGGAATTAGTGTTTACTCACCTGTTTAATAGAGCAATACCGCTTATAAGGTACAGGACTAGGGATATAACTTCCCTGAATTATGATCACTCATGTAAAACCGTTTTCCCAAGGATTAAGACAATAAAGGGTAGGATAGACGACGTCATATTCTATAAAGGGTTAAAGATATTCCCTTCTGTTATAGCCTCTGCATTATTTTCAATACCCCAAGTTATAGAGTTCCAAGTAATTATAGAGAAAAAGGAGGAGTCCCAAAAATTCACAATTAAGATTGAGACTTCGCAAAACAACGAACAGCTTAAGGATGTTATAACTATGAGAATAAGAGAATTAACGCTCGCTAATCCTTCAGTCGAGCTATTGCCCCCTGGTTCACTGCCAAGATACGAGGGAAAGTCCAAGAGGTTCCTGGTAAGGTGAGTAAGTAGATTACAACGAACTATATGGAACTCTCAAAACTCCTTGAGACCTTTTACTACTATAAAAGCATGAATAATCTTTATTGATAAGAGACGTCCTCCCATGCAAGACAAAAGGGCTGAATCCTTTTTCGCGTTAACAGAAATCTTTTTATATTTGGTTATATCAACTTTTATTGATTAAGGATGACCTCCCACTAGATGTGGGCTCTGCCCAAAAGGGTGGGAGTGCGGGGATGTGAGCCAAATGCCGTTGGGCTCGAAGGAGTCCCATGACCCACCTAAAAGGTGGTTGAGGGCTAAGTCCCTGCTCGATCATGATTGAACATAAAATGATTGAAATGAAAGTGTAGGGACAAACGGTGGAGGTAATAGCGGAGATGTGAGGAGATGCCTTTGCTTGAATCTCATAACCCATACATGATGTGAGTGTGTGATTGAATGCTAGGTTCCTCCAAAATCAT
>Ga0208549_100190_pt1 | contig 30097 bp, 25 predicted proteins | sample BED_host_MetaG_FD_187135 | JGI IMG/M metagenome (GOLD analysis project Ga0208549, IMG submission 187135) | Hot spring microbial mat communities from Yellowstone National Park, Wyoming, USA - BED_host_MetaG (SPAdes) (version 2) | ecosystem: Environmental > Aquatic > Thermal springs > Hot (42-90C)... | reverse complement strand
ACGCTTTATTCGAACACCATATTCGCCAAAACACGTTAAGGATGTGAACAAGACCTCAATCTCGAACAAATGAATCGTTAAACATTTAATCGTATAGAAGCAGTGACTCATCAATATATACTATTATCGAAACAATAGACAGTAATTTTCTATGAATCTAAAATCATTATTAATGTGTTTCAATATACTGGAAGCGTGACCATTAATCGCTTTATGAGTTAAAACTTAGGCCAGTAAGCGACATTCATGTTCAAACCCACATTTAAAAATCCATGTTATTTGGTCTTACTGTCAATGAAGATAAAAGTGGGGGGTGGTTGTAGACGCTTTTTTATCGGCGTCTTGTTGACACGTATGCGACAAGGGCCACTATTATTATAACTATGACGATTATTATGATTGTTAGAGCTCCAAGCTTATATACTGTCGGAGTTGTCGTTGAAGTAGTTGGAATGGGGGTTGTGCTTAATGGTGTTACTGCTGTTAGCACATTTTCACCGAACACTAAGCCGTTTTCACTGTCAGCGTAGAAAACTTCATACTGTGAAGTTTGGTTTAAAGCTGGTTGCCAGTTAGTAAACGCAACATCGTTATAAGCAACATATCCCGGAGGGAAGAGTATAGTGGTCCCCGCTGCTTGTTGCGCATATTCTAGCTCGGCCTGCTTTAGCAGAGATATGCTTTGGGTGATACTTGTACTTTGGAGCGCCTGCCTTACAAGCGCACTAAAATTAGGGTAGTCGCTACTATAACTGAATCCTCCAAGATTAAAAGGCCGGCTAAAGATTCTTGCTGGTGTTGGTGCCAGTGTGGGTTGATATATTATCGCTTGAAATGCGCCTTGGCTTACATCGGTTGTAGTCTGCGATACTTCGACCGCGCTCACCGTAGTGGCTATTCCATCAGCTTGCCATGAAGACGCGACTAGCTGGGCCGCACGGACAAAGTTGGGGTCGCTATTTTCTACTGTGATGGTGATGCTCAAAGCTGTGCCGTTGGGAAGCTCCCAGCTACCAGAGCTACTCCTTATTAGCCCAGCGCTTTCAAGAAGGCTGTTGGCCGCCGATACATTATAATTGTATAAAGGTGTGGCTGGTCCCGGCCAAAACTCAGTGGCCGAAGGAATTAACAGTGTTGGGGTACCTATAATCCCTTGTCCATTATATAGTACGTTGTTTATTTCTGTTTTGTTAACCAAATAGAGTAGCGCCCTCCTAAAATCAACGTTGTTCCACGGGTAGCCCACTGTTCTTAGGTATAAGGTCATTTGCGTTAGGCCTGGTACCTTTGAAATTGCAAGTGAAGAAACGCTTTGCAGTGCTGCAACGTCGCTTGGCGTGATTGCGGCGGCATCAACTGCACCGGTCGCCAATGCGTTGATAAGTGCAGAATCGCTGGTAAAGAACTTTATAACAAGGTTTTGAATGGTTGGCTTATGACCATGCCAACTTGGTGACAAGGGGTTAGCGACCAAGTTCATGACGTAAGATCCTGGTGTATAGTTGACTGGGCAAAACGCTGAGTCGCATGGACCACCCACTATTGACTTGGTTTGCAAAACATTGTAACCTGTGAACTGCTTATAATAGTGCCATGGATATATTGCGTAGAGGAAGGTGATTTGTGGGAACAGTGGATCCGGTTTAAATGTTGTGAGCTCCACTGCGGTCGAGTTTATAATAGCGACACTTTTGACAAAACCTCTAATACCTCCCCACTTATCAACTACTGATAGATTGGCATATGGGCCCGTGGGCAAGTATAGGCCGTATGAAAATGCTAAGTCGCTTGAGTTGATTGGTACACCATCGGACCATTTCATCGATGATGATACCAAGTTTATGATCCATTCGGTGGCGTTAGAACCTGGTACCTCATATGGGGGATAAGCTATCCCAGGTATGATTGAGCCGTTTGCAGCTAGGTTATAAGCCCATAGGTAAGGTATCTGTGTGGGATCGGAGCCGATAAATTTGGCGTTTGCCGGGGTCTGGAAGAACGTGGTGATGGGTGGGGCTAGCGTGCCGAGTATCAGCGTGGTGTTACTTGCTGTAGTCTGCGCCAGCAGTAGTGGGGAGATCAGTGTGGCAAAAAATATTGCCAAAGCAAACATCGAAATGAGTGGTTTAAAATTCATGATTTCTTAAATATATTGTGTCCTGTATAAATATTACGATGTTGCTTCAACAATGTTCAGGCAAGAAAAAAAACACATGTGTAATAGTATCCTGGTAAAACGAGTGTTAAAAAGGTTTTCCACTGCCCTGAGCGTGACGCCGAATGGTGGACTCCAAATGTTGATGTTGAGACCGTGTTTCCCCAGTGCACTCACATGAAAAGTTGTGCAGACGCATAGATACAACATTTGAGGTACTAATACACCAGACACATACACGTCAAGTTTTTCAGTCGGATCATACTTTGGAAGGCAACATCTCAGAATCGCAATTGGCTTTAAGGCGGGTGGCGTGTTGACAGAGCGGGCTTGCTATTTCGCCTGTGACTGGATAACGCGTTTTCACACTTGGGTCGTACACCCGCATACCCGTAAATCTTATAGTGAGTAGAAATACCAATATTAAGTACATAGCTAGTGGTTAACATTTTTAACAGTCGCGTCCGCGTTGGAAAGAGTCTCTCTTTTCGTTAAGCATGGTTTGCTCAAATGATAGGGCGCTCACCTCGTGGAGAGGCAGGATTTGACCGTGGAGGTATGATCAGGATGGGTAGGCAGCCTATGATCTTCCTTCCTTTTCCGTTTGTTTGTGTTTGACGGCTTAGTCTAGAAGTCGCTTACACGCTCTCTGTACAAATGTCTTTCTTTTTCGCACTCGTATTATTTCATTGATAGGAGTGGTTACTATGTGCACATCGAGTGCTCAGATAGTTTATGCAAATCAGCAATACCCTGTACTCTATCGCTAGACGACACAACAAATGCACCTGAGAATCTAAATGGTTTTACAAATACATTCCAGTAGTAGTTATGGGTGTCAGTAGCGTCCTTAAGTTAGAGGTCAGTACGACTTTTAATTAAATCTAATAACCGTCTTCGGGTACCCATAACATGTCTTTAACACATTATGTGATTGAGATTTCTTAGCGCTACTTGTAAGCGAGTAAGTTCAAATTTTAGCCGCTTTTTTTTAGTTGGGAATATGCGAGCTTGTGGTAATTTTCATGACCTATCAGGGCTGGTGAGTAAGCCTTTATTAATTGCATTTGATATTGTTGTAAAATCATGGTTAGTGTCTTGGATCTAGATACGCCGTGTGTAGTTGTGGATGAGAATATTGTTAGGGATAATATTTTTAGGATGCAATCGTTTGCAGTTTCCCATAATAAAAAGCTTAGGCCTCATATAAAGACTCATAAGGTTCCACTTTTAGCTGAGTGGCAGATTGAGGCGGGGGCCTCCGGTATATGTGTTCAGAAAACTTCTGAAGCTGAAGTAATGGTTAGGCATGGAATTAAGGATGTGTTTATCAGCAATGAGGTAATCGGTGAACAGAAGACTGATCGGGTAGCTGCCCTGGGGGGTTTAAGCAAAATTTCTCTTGCAGTGGATAGTGAGCTAGGAGTCAGTCAGATTTCGAAGTCTGCAAGTGAGATTGGAACCGAGGTGGGCGTGTTTATTGATGTTGATGTGGGCATGGAGAGATGTGGAGTTAGAGGTGAAAGAGTTGCCAAGCTCGCCGAACTCATAACACGCTCCCCCGGTATTTACTTTTCGGGTGTAATGGGCTATGACGGCCACACATCCAAATTGGTATCATTTGAGCAACGTAAACTAAGTGTAAAGAGGTCTCATGAGATACTCAAAGATGCTATATCATGGATAGCCTCGAAAGGTATTAGTGTTGAAAATGTTTCTGTTGGTGGAACACCCTCAAGTTATGTTTGGGCGGAATTTGAGGATGTCACCGAGCTTCAACCTGGTACATATTTGTACAACGATGCCCACCAAGTGGAACTAGGGGTCGCTAGGATGGAGGAATGCGGACTTACTGTTCTCTCAACGGTTATGAGTAAACCAACTCTTGACCGGGCAATAATAGATGCGGGTTCGAAGAGCTTTGCTTTCGACCAACATAAATTCCCAGTTCCTCTAAATAAAGAAGATGTCATTTTTGTAGGATTTTCAGAGGAGCATGGCGTGCTTAGATCCGTTAACGGTGAAATTGATGTGCAGCTCGGTGAGAAGATCAGATTCATACCATATCACGTATGCACCACAGTCGACCTCTGGGATTATGTGTATCTAGTAAAGGATGAAAAAGTCATCGGGAAGCTTAACGTTGAGGCTCGTGGGATGCGTACGTGACGACCAAGCCTTTGAATAAATTCTAGTATCAAACATCATTTATGAGTCAACTAACAGCCCAATTTGGTTCTGTGCAGGAAGTCAACTAAAAAATTGATTTTTGGCCTATAGGAAACTATTTTTTAAGTGAAAACACTTCACCTTTAATCAAACGGGTATATTATAGTTAAGAAGCTTTAATTCACCGTTTTTAAAGGTGGCGAAAGGTGCTATGAACCATTTTGTTACACGTGTTATTCCCATCGAATCCTTGAGCACGAATCTGCCTCTTTTGAGTTCTAAGATGACAAGACGTACTGGTTTACCTTCTTCTATACTAGAGAGTTGTCGTAGATTTAATGCCGCGGAAGGCTTTGTTGTCACTGCGGCGAGCACTTGTTCGAGGGTCATGCCCAGACTGAGTAATTTGGTCATGGTGGTTGGTAGGTCAAACACTGGGCCGTTTATATTATAGGCGTGAAGATCGGTGCTAATAATGTCTGGGTATAAGCCAAGCTCGAAGGCATTGATCGCCGTGCTGAAGGAGAAGCTGCCAGAACCATGACCTACATCCAGTATGACACCCTTATCCCTCGCGTGCATCACAGCCTTAAGGGTTTCCGAGTCCTGTAATATAGAGTTTGGTTCAGGGCGAAACGCATGGGTTAGAATGTCACCTTTTTCAAGATGGGGCAAAATGTCCTTAAGTAAAGGTGGGTTGGCTCCAAAGTGCACCATGAGTGGTACGCCGAGTTTTTTAGAGCACCTTTTAGCGGCTATCACCGGTTCGACTCCCAGCTCACCGTTAGCGTTCAGACTCACCCTTACTTTGATGCCCACTATATACTTTCTGTTTATTCTTCCACAATGTACACATTCCTCCACGTCGGCTGCGCTCATCTTGGGTATTTCACCAACCTGAATCGCTCCATTTTTAATACCGAAAAACGGAATACCACCGAATGAGATATTTAGGAATGCAAGAACCTTGCATTCACTTTTCTTGATTATATATTCTCTGAAGCCCTTGAAGTTACCCGCACCAGCGCTCCCAGCGTCAACCAATATGTCAACCCCAGTAGTCCGCGATACCGGGTTGGGTTTAACTCCCAAACTGGTCGCAAGATGGTAAACATGTGTATGTATATCTATTAGAGGAGGCGCTATGATCTTCCCTGACAAATCAATGGTTCGATCAACAGTGTTGTCTGGGGTGGGTCCCAATTTAGCGATGTATCCATTTTCGACAGTGATATCTACTCTTTCAAGGTGTTCCTTGGGCGGTTGGAAAACTAATGCGTTCTTTAGCTTAATTTTCATCCTGAATCACTTACGCGAAAAAGTATTTAGGTCTGTTCCAGTAAGCCTTCAACATGACTGCATGTCTCGCGTGATAACCTAGAATAAATTGGTGTGTAACATCCAGTTATATGGTTTAACTTTCAATGCAGAGTGAACTTATTAATTACTAGTAATTCGCGGATCTAATATTCGTGACTGTAGCTGTAATCGTTGATTTTACTTCCTTTCCTGGGTCAATGTAAGGAGCATCTCCCTCTTCTACTTGTTTGGCAAGGCCAGAAAACCTTGATGTACATGGCTCCAACGCTATGAAACTCGATCTGCCGAAGTAGGGGTATCTAGGAGAGTTAATGCTTCTATAATACCATAAGTACGGAAACCGCTCTTTATCCCAACTCAGCTCGAAAGAGAGCCCAAGGTGTAGATTTTGGATCACATATCTCCCCTCTTTGAGCCCGCTTACAACCAGCGTACTATCCACTATAGAGTTACTCGAAGGTAATTCATTAAAGTTTCGTATAGTTCCGTCATCATCTAGAAATGTTGGGAAATCCCACTTCTCTTTTTCTCCAATCTTAGATATTTTCTTAGCTTCCATATTAAGGGTGGCATATTCGTTGGCGAAAGTATTGGAGAAGGTGGGGTGTATAAGCCAAGAGTATGGAAGTCTATTTTTAGAATCATTCTTAATACTTTCTTCAATCACTATTCTGTTATATCTATCAAGGGAAATCTTTTTCTCAACGGAGAAGGGATACTTTGTTAGCTCAGCTGCGAATAGGGCAGAGACCATTTCGTCAGATTTTTCTAAGTTTTTAACACTCCACTTAAGTAGCGGCGTTTCATCATGTAACCCGAATCTTGTACCTAGGAAGATGCACGGTTCACCAGCGTTTGGTAAAATATCTGACAACCCCCCACCCGTGTAATATCGGAAGGCTTGTCCTTCCACTGGAGAAGGACACGGTTCATCTAGCCTTCTTGGCCCCCAAGGGTTTCTGAACAATAGGTTTAGATTGTAGGGTTTGTATTGAATTTCTGATATATCTGCTCCTTTCCCGTGAAGAATCACCACCCTGAGCTCCTTGTTTTCAAGGATCGTTGCCTCAATCCCCCTAAACGCCCATTCAGTCGAAACACTTAGCTTTTCCATCAAGCTTCATCCTTAGCTAAGGTAATTAAAAAATTTACCTTAAGTATTTTTAATAAGCTCAGATCCTGCCCGGATAGGCATTTATCCGCGTCACCTCCACTCAGTGTACCAGTGCATGAATAGTTCGAGGAAGTCTACGAGTGGAGCAAAGAGTGTTTTCTTGGGGTTGATGTTATTATAGAACACCCGTGTCCTGTCTTTTAGGTATCCGAAGAATCGTTCGACTGAGCTCCTAAGCCCGAAGGTCTGGTGGACGTGGTTGTGGAACCCGGCTCGGAGCACGGCTTCACGCTACCAGGGGCCCATATCCGTGAGTATCACAGGGTCTCCGAGACACCTTCTTCTCAGCCTGCGCAGGAATCTGAGCGCGTTCTCCATGGTCCGGGTTAATGAGACGCCGAACCAGACGGGCTGCCTAGTATACGCGTCCACTGCACATAGATTGGTCTGCCACCACACTTCACCACACTCTCATCCACAGCGATCACAGGGTGCCAGCCTGGCTTCGCCTCGAAGCTGAGTTTCGCCTCAACCTTCTTCACCCAATCCTGCACGCTCGACTTCGAGAGGGGTTCAGAGAGCACCCAGAAGAAGCCAGAGGTCTTCCTGAGGCTCCAAAGGTGTAGAGTAGCACGGCGATCAGCTTGAGCTCAGAAGAACCTCTTCTTATTCCTCTTAAAAACGTTTAAATCCCTGAAGAATTCGAATATGTCCGTGGTGGACTCCACGGTCGCTCACCGATTCCGAACCGTGGCGCCCACCACGTTTAAGCCTTATCCGGACACCATCTAAGCTCACCTACCTTTTTTTTACAGTTAATTAACTTCGTATTATATCACAGAATACTGGTAATAGAACCGCGTGTACGAAAATAACGTATGTAGTGGACCCTTAGGAGGGCATCTATACATTGAACGAAGTTTTTTGACTAAATAATGAAGCTGGACCGCCTTCCTAGGCCGGCAAGTAAGTCGAAAGTTAGCGCTGTCACCGCTTCGAAAACCTATTTCGCTCGGTTTGAAGATAGACATCGTTTATGCGTTCGAGTGTAATGGCTTCATCAATTGCTGTGTTACCTAAAAACTCGTGTATGATTTGGGCAGCCCTGTCCCTGAACTCAACAAAACCATAATAGCGTGGCCTTAAATATGCACTCTCAACGGCTATCCAAGTATCGTAGAAGAAGTCATTAGACCGCTTATTTACACTCTTATCGAACCAAGCGTAGCTGTTTGCTGGTTGGCCGCCGCTCTCAAAGTAAATTCCTCTCTGCACGTCGGGGGATGCAACATATAAGGAGTAGTTCAGCGCGGCTTCTATGTTGTCACACCTTTTTGATATCGCGAGACCTGCGCCACCTAGGACGCCGCCACGAGGACCAAGTCCTGAGGAAGGTATGCTTGAGAATTTAATTATCTTTTTGTTTTCTGTGCGTGAATAGTTAGAATAATTAAATATTAATGGGATGAAGCCTATTTCATCTGTAGAGGTTGCGAGATCAAGCATGCCAGGAGGATTCAGTTCGAGTGATTTTGGATGAATTACTTTTACAAGCTTTCTTAAAAGCTTCAAGACTTTAAGCCCGGTGGAGCGTTCTACGACAATATCAGGACTAAAGAGGGGGAGGGCACCCATGTTGACGCATAGTGATAGAAATACGCTGAACGTGTCACCCGGCAACAGTGGGATGCCCACCTGGGCCTTTCCTTTATCGTGTGTTTTCTCTGCTAAGCGTATTACATCTCGCCACTCATAAGGTGGTTGGGGCAGTAGGTCAGGTCTGTAGGCAGATGTATGGGCGGCTGCGTCGATAGGGATGGCCCATAGATGTCCTCTATAAGTGTACGATTCATAGGTTTTACCAATGGATTGTGCGGCTATAATGGATAGCTTATCTACGTTGATTACTGCATCTAATGCTACCAACGAACCAGCTTCGACTCCCTCTGGTATTGTCGGATGATCGATTACAAGTATATCATATTCTCTGGCCAACGTGGTAAGCGATTGATTACCGAAGTTTTGCAGACTTCTTTTTTCCCAAATTATATCGATATCTGCATAAAGCTTTTTGAACCCGTAGGCCGTGGCCACCATTGGGTTGTAACCCCTTGTATGAGCCCAAGTGATTCCTTTAAGTATCGTCATTAAAAACACCGTGTATAAAACATAGAGAAGATTTATTCAAAATCTCAGATATGAATGAAATACGCCTTGAACGATTTTTCATACAGACCAATCGATTTATTTTTGCTTGCTTATACTTGTAAATCAATCCCTATTATTTTGTCAGACACAGAAGTCTGTTCGAATTCTTTGATCCTGCTTAGGTCGACTTCGACTCCAAGACCTGGAGCGCTTGGTACGACTAGGAAACCGTTATTGAATTCCAAGGGTTTTTTCAAGATTTGGTTACCCAATGGGTTTTCACCAGCCCAATACTCACTTATTATAAAGTTTGGTGCTGAAGCCGCCAAGTGCACTGTGGATGCGAACTCAATAGCAGAACCGATACTCACATGTGGGGCGTACGGTGAACCATACTCGTCGGCTATTTCAGCTATTCTCTGACACTCCGTTATCCCCACCTTGATTACTTCCGGTTGAACAATCATCTTGGCACCTCTAGATAACATGTCTGCAACGATACCCGATGTCCATACAAGGTCATTTGCGATGTAGATTGGTGACCTCTGAGATAAACGGACATAACCATCAAAATCGTCTGTTGCAAGTGGGGCCTCTAACCAACCCACACCCTTCTCTGCAAGCAACTCTGAAAGACGGAGGGCCTGTGTATAATCGTAGCTTCCAAGCGCATCAACGACTATTAGGATGTCTGAACCCAAAGTTTCCCTTACTATGTCAACACTTTTAATGTCTGCTTTAAAGCCGAAGCCTATTGCTATCTTGACCGCGTTAAATCCCTTATCAATAGCCAGTCTAGCCTCATCCGCCAGACGCCTAGATTGGTCTTCATTGTCCATATCTTGAACTCCTGGTAATGAAGAGTAGTATACGCGTATCCGATCCCTGTATTTTCCGCCTAAGAGGTCTACTATAGGCCTACCCGTTGCCCTACCTTTGATGTCCCATAGTGCAATGTCTATTCCAGCAGCAGCTTCCTGATGAAAGCCTTGAATGTGTCCTCTTCCCCGCATTGAGGCCTGCATTCGATCCCATAATACGCGTGTATAGAAAGGATCCTCCCCGATTATTAGCTTGCTTAAATATTTATCTATGTATAATTTTATCATCTCAGGAGCTATAACAGCTTTGCTTTCGCCATACCCGATGATTCCATCGTCTGTCGTCACCTTGACAAGGCACGTGTTTATTGCAGAGGACCAGTAATGCCTCATCCTCCATCTTAAAGGATAGGTATCCTCTAAATCTGGGCTGCGCTCACCCTGTCGTCTATAGTCCTTAGCCCAAGCCCTGGCACCCCAATACTCTTTTCTGGGGTGGGGCGCACTCAAAACTATGGTTTCGACTTTAGTGACTCTCATTGTAACAACATCATCCAAGTTAAACACATAAACTTTACTTACAACAATATTAGTTCCCGAATTAGCAAGAACTTTATTCTAACGAAGAATGAAAGAAACATTGTTCCAGCGCAGCCTATACACTTAGAACACCTTGTTGCAGTGTACGTAACATTAATATTGTAAAACCGTTTTAGGCATAGAGAAACATTATGGATAGGAAGCCGAGTTTTCTTGTTCATACGAGGAAGGATGATGTTGGTGTCGCAGTCGTGGACCTCATAAAGGGCGAAGAAGTCGTGGGTGTTTATATGGATGATGGTAGCCAGATTAGTCTAGTGGTGCAGGACCAGATTCCGCTTGGCCATAAAATTGCGCTGCGTAACATTAAGAAGGGTGAGAAAGTTATTGAATACGCCGAACCCATAGGTGTTGCTACACAAGACATAAATAAGGGAGGTTACGTCCATGTTCACAATATCAAGTCTTTGAGGTGGTAGAAGTGACAACATTTTTTGGATATGAGAGGGAAAATGGTAGGGTAGGCACGAGAAACCATGTGCTTATTATACCATTAGATGACTTATCAAACACTGCAGCAGTAGGTGTCGAGAAGCTAATACACGGAACACGCGCAATCCCTCACCCATATGGTAGACTTCAGTTTGGTGCCGACTTGGAACTGCTATTCAAGACGCTCTCTGGTTTTGGAAAAAACCCGAACGTGGCTAGCTGTGTTGTGATAGGCATAGAGCCAAACTGGACCAATAGGGTGGCTGACGACATCGCTAAGACTGGAAAGCACGTTGAGGCTTTCAGCATTGAGGGCAGTGGTGACCTGAAAACCATTGAGAAAGCTTCTAGAGCTGCGAAAGAAATGGTGAGAGAAGCGTCCACTAAACGACGCAAAGAGTTTGATGTATCAAATCTAGTGGTGAGTACGAAATGCGGTGAGTCTGACACTACCAGCGGGCTTGCATCTAACCCAACAGTTGGTGTTGTGTTTGATAGGCTGGTGGATGAAGGGGCTACATGTATTTTCGGTGAGACATCAGAGCTAACAGGTGCAGAAATGTATATTGCAAACAAGATGGCCACAAAGGAGCTTAAGGAGAAGTTCCTAAGGATTTTTAATGAATACACAAGGGAGGTCACCAGTAAGGGAGCTGACCTTTTGGGGAGCCAACCCACCCAGGGTAACATCAGAGGTGGTCTTAGTACTATAGAGGAGAAGGCATTCGGTAACATTCAAAAAGCTGGTACCAAGCCAATAGTTGATGTTCTAGATTACGCCGAAGAACCTAAGAAGAAGGGTTTGAACTTTATGAATACCTCATCAGCGGCAGCTGAGTGCGTCACACTGTTTGCCGCGGCGGGCGCGGTTGTCCACCTTTTCACAACAGGTCAGGGAAACATAATTGGAAACCCAATCCTTCCAGTCATCAAGCTCTCAGCAAACCCTAAGACCGTTGCAACGATGAGTGAACACATAGATTTAGACGTTAGTGGGCTACTGCGATTTGAATACGACCTAAAGGAAGCGGGAAAGAGGCTGTACGACCTAACTGTTAGAGTGGCTTCCGGCGAGCTTACGGCAAACGAGATACTGCAGCACTACGAATTCTCACCAACTAAGCTGTATATTTCAGCCTAATTTATACCTTTTTAAAATATTTTTATACGCTAATAGTTGGGTTAGATTGATTCATTATTAATAGAACATCTACAAAATACTGATAGGCTTCTTAAATGAGAACGGCTGGTTTCTTGTTTTAGAGGACTTGCTCGTATGATGCCTAGCCCTCTTATGACACTTTAAGTACATAAAAGCCCATATCGTCATAGATTTATTATGAGTCAAAGTTGTAGTATAGTGTTCAATCGAGTGCTGTATATTCCGTCTAAAATCGCAGTTTATAAATATATTTTCCCATTAAACTGATACGATCTTTTTGTTAATGAGTATTCCTGTTCTCTCCCCGTCGAAGTTAAGGTATTTGACTGCTTAGTGTTACGCAAAGTTTAAGTGAAAGAATTAATACTAATCAACAATGACCGCAAAAGTAAGAATAAAACTGAACGAATTTTTTGTTTTGGGTCTAACTATCGCAATATTAGGGCTTTCAGTACTAACAGTATTACCAGTGTCCGCTATATCAGGCCCAGATACACTTGTATTGGGTGTGGTCAATCCTCCTCCAACCACATTCTTTCAAACAGCTACATCAAACTTCATCGGAAATACCCTTGTAGATATACCCTACTACCCAATAAATCACTTGACCTTTGCTGGAACACTTGCACCCGCGATCGCGAACATCCCTCAACCAATTCCTGGTTCGAACGATACTGAATGGATAGTCAACCTGATTTCGCCTAACCTTAAGTGGTCTGATGGTGTACCATTAAATGCTAGTGATCTCGCTTTCTCGTATGGATTATATCTACCCACAGGACCATATGCTAACCTATCGATAGTTCCTCGCTACGGTGGTATTAGGGGTATGATTAAAAGTGTGCAAGTGGTAAATTCGACTGCAGTTGAAGTTACAACTTACGCCCCCGATCCCCTATTCCCATATCTAACCTTTCTGTATTCAGTATATCCCCTACACTACTACAAACAATTTCATGGCTATAATGTCCTCACCAATACACCAATACTTAGCGGTCCATGCGACTCAGCGTTTTGCCCAGTTAACTATACCGCGGGTAGCGACGTTATGAACCTTATAGCAAACCCTTACTCACCAGCTTGGAACGGAACCACACCGAAGATAAAGAACATGCAAATAGACTTCTTTACGACTGAAAGCGCATTGGTTAACGCGCTAGCAAGCGGTACAGTTGACGGGGCGCTCATAACTCCAAGTGATATTTCAGCTTTGAGCTCGGTTCCAGGTCTTCATATTCAGCAGGTCGCAAGTGATTACCAGATGATGATTTATATGGACTCAACAGGCTACCCTTGGAATATAACAGCATTTAGGCAGGCATTATTTTATTTGGTTAACAAAACTGAAATAGATGCAGCACTTTACAACAACACCGCACCAATAGGTAATCCAGTGTTACTTGTTCCACAGAACATTAAAACATACTGGCCTGGCCCGTCTACACCTCTCTATAATTATAGTCCGAGCATGGCTGTCACTCTTCTCAAAGCTGCGGGATTAACACAGAATTCCGCGGGTAACTGGGTGATGCCAAATGGAACGATTGTTACTATAAACCTGCAGACCCCTAACAGTGATCCCAATTACGTCAGGGCCGCAGAACTTGTCGCCGCATCTATGGAGAGTGTTGGGCTTAAGGTGAATGTTGAAGCCCTACCGTATAGCACTGTGGACACTAACTGGGCGACACTAAACTTCGAAATGATGATTTTCCCCAACAACTACGCTTCTACACCCTTCCGTTGGATGCTTAACCCGCACAACATTCCTGGCTGGACTAACACTACCTTTGAAAAACTATTCAAAGAAGCCATTAGTGACACGAACTATACACAAGCTGTTCAATTGATAAAGCAGGCTGAACTTGTGATGGCAAACGCGGCTGTGATTAACTCGATAGTGATTACTCCACAATATGTAGCTTATAATACCCAATACTTTACAGGATGGGAGCCAGCCATTAGCGTTGGACAGGCTCAAGACTTGTTCGTAAACCCAATCTTCTCTCAAAGTGTGCTAGCTTCGGTTATGCCAATATCGCAGTCATCATCAGCCTCTGTTTCATCTTCCGCAATCAGCGTTTCTTCGCCCTCATCCACTACAACGACCACTACTTCTACAGCCATAGTAGGCATTGTTGTAGCGATTATAGTGATTGTGGCCATTGCAATCCTCTTAATGAGACGTAGATAGACGGTACCCTTCCTTTTTTTTATACCGATACAACAACTTTATCAAATAGTCCAAATAAGGATAAGAAAGGGTCACGCTTATCGATAGACGCATGTTTTACGGTTATGTACCTCCGTGCGTTGACGTTCTTTTCTAAGACGTATATTTGTGACAATATAATATTTGATAAGGTATTCATTGTGAAGTTTCCTTGAATGTCGATGGTGTCCGGATAAAGCTTTTTCATTCTTGGATGCCGTGCTTACCATCCCCGCAATCCGGACACCATTTGAATGTCAAGGTGATATTTTTCTAGCTCAGCCAAATCCACTATCTCGGTTTAGCTGTAGACATGCTTATCTATATCTGTTGAGTTGATATGAAAATAACATATCAGTTAATCTTCGATAGGTAGGTATCATTTTTCCCCTGTTGCTTACAAGACACTTCACACCTAACTCGGAAGTATTATAGGTGCTTGCAAGCAACAACTGATGAAGTCGTTCTTTGATATAGTACAGTATGGTTTTTTAGTCGTGGAACCTTGGCGGTCGCGCAACTACTGGAGGAAAGGAATCGAACCAACCGTCGGATTTAACGCCTAATCCATTGTTTCCAGGTAAATATAAGAATCCTTTTTCTATCCTTAATGGTTCCAGAAAGGGGGATTGTTCTGGTGGAGTTGGTGACACTTCGAGCAAAGGTTCCCATGGAAGTGTTGATGCAAGATGTGCGGTAGCGAGTATTGTTATCCAGAGTGACTGAGGCCTACAGTGCGGAATAAGGATTGGGCCTAAACATTCCGCGATTGCTGCTATCTTCCTCATAGTGGTGAACCCACCAACCTTGGCTATATCGGGCTGCAGTATCTTTACTTTTCCAGTTTTAGCAAGACTCTCAAAACCTGCAAGCGTATACTCATTCTCCCCAGCAGCAATGGGTATACCAGTGTATGATGAGAGCTCACCCAGTGCACCATGATTCTCTGGTGGCCATATTGGTTCCTCCACCCATTCAAGCTCAAAACGCTCCAGTTTCTGAAGAAGTCTAATAGCCCCTGTCAATGTCATGGTACAGTTAAGGTCGATCATGAGTTTAAAATCGTAGCCGAGTTCACGTACCTTTTTAACCGAATCGAGAACATTCGATGGGGGCTGATGCAGTTTTATAGCTTTAAAGCCACTTTCAAGACATTTTTGCGTCACCCTGTATACGTCCTCGGCGTTAGAATATCGAGCGTAGCTAGCATATAGCTCAAGCTTATCCCTAACCTTGCCTCCAAGCAATTCATATACGGGAACCCCAAGTTTCTTGGCGTTTAGATCGTGTAAGGCAATGTCGATTCCACTTAACACAGCCGATACAACTCCACCCCGACCAGCCGTAAAGCTGGCCTTTTCAAGAATAATGTGAATTTTATTGATCTCTGTGGGATCAGTGTCTCTTAACAGTTTTGAGAATGTTTCCGCATATCCGGCGTAAGAGCTCTGATCAGCCGCACTAATGAAGACATCCCCAACTCCTTTCAGCTCCGTGTCAGTGTGCAGTATCAATGGCATCTGAACGCTCCACTCTGGTCCCCAAAGCTGGGGTGGATCGGTTCGAGTAAGAGGTACAGAAACAGGTTTAGGCTCAATACGTACGATTTTCATTTTTGAATCGGCTCAGTTACTTTTAGCAGACAAATAAACTTCGTGCGATTAGAAAAGGTTTTAGAATTCAGAAGTTTTTATCTGTGTTAACTGGACCTAAAAGAGAAGCCCGCTAACTTAATAGCAAGTAATTTAACGTTTAAGCTCAATATGCGAAAAATTATAGAGCATTATTAGAGCACCTTTTAGAAAGAGGTAGTTCTTTCGTATGTTCGAAATTTGAGTCGCCTTATCTGATTTTGTGACTTGGCGGATATAAACCATCAGATTTCTCCCGTGGTTATCTCTGTGGGATCAGGTTTTCTGCTGATTAGCCTACCCCCATCTATCCTGATCTCATTACCTGTCATAAACGAATTATCATCTGATGCTAAGAAGGCCAGTAGTTTTGCTACCTCGTCGGTGCGCCCCATTCTACCTAATAATGTTGCTGCCCGCTTATCAAGGTCCTCTGGAACTACTGTATCTCGATTGTATATGGGACCCGGAAGTACCGTTATAGCTTGTATACCATGTTTTCCAAGGTCAACCGCTATACTGCGTGTAGCGCTCATTAGTCCACCCTTAGTTGTGACATAAGCCAGCGAAGACTCTAATGGATAGAGAGCCTGTATAGCACCAACATTGATTATCTTTCCCTTGATACCGTTCTTGATCATTTTGTTGGCAACCGCCTGTGCAAGAAAAATTGGAGCTGTTAAATTCAGCTCCACCATACTATCCCATTCGGTTAGGGTTATGTTGAGAACTGAGTAACGGGAATTTCGCGAAGCATTGTTGATAAGTACATCAACTCGTTCTAGGTTAGTGTTTATCCACTGTATTAATTCGGTGAGCTGATCCCTATTGGAAAGGTCGCAACGCCGAAAAATTATCCTGTTCTTATAATTCTCTACGAGTTCTTCGCCTCTTGAAGTGTCTCGACCTATTGCGATAACGCGCGCTCCAAGTTCAGCAAATAGCTTAGCAGTTTGAAAGCCAATTCCGTGTGTTGCGCCTGTAATAATACACACTTTTCCAGTAAGGTCCATATCTTGAAAAAAATGTCAGAGTATAAAAGCATTTGGATCCACGTATATGAGACTGAACAGGTTTACTTATCACCAAATATGCCGATTGTGTTTACTCTCCAGGAATAATAGTGGATTGTATGACTATTAGCCTTTTTCATAATAGTTTTATGTCAGCAGAGTATGTGTTAAGAGTCCAGTTATTTAATTGTTAATGTGTTATCACCCCTCCCCCGCCGGTTTGGTTACCCGTCCCTTGTCGCTCAGGTTAAGAGCATCTCGATACACCTAGAAAGTTACCATGATTAACAGCGTTGACACTATGATTTTGACCTATATTGTTAGGTGGTACCTCCCACTTTTTCACGTCTCGCTGCGATTCGTTGCCAAGCCTAGGAATGTATTTTTACGTCAGATGTTCTAATCCAATCATAAATCGCAATTGTTTATATGTGGATACCTAGTTGGCTTCCTCTTCCTGCTAGGTATGGTCTTAGTGATGTACGAAGATTTTTTGTGGGCCTTCCTATATTTATTGTGTGTAAATCTTTCCTATACACAAATGCAAAGCGTAGAGAGCGTTTGCTTGCGGAAAGTAGTTTCGATTAACTAATAACGAGCTTGTTATATGAATCCTAATGCGTACCTAAGAACATTTGGAATTCGATAGCTGGCTATTAAATCTATGTCAATACAACTTTGATTTTAACGTATTTACAAGAAAAAAGCTTTTGATTGAATATCCAAGATACAGAGTTATATCTAGTACGTAATCTTTTAACCCAATGTGTATACTCATCATATGTCTACTCATCAATGATTTAGGCATCAAACACTTAGGCTATGTTTGGTCCATGAATATGTGGATTGCTAGTTGTAAAACTCCTTAAAATATCAGAATTAGTTAGTGGAAGATTACTATTGAAACGGTCTACTTAAAAGCATCATTAACGATCTCTCAAAAGTTTGTCCCTAAGTTATGTAGCGGATTACTCCACATACAAAGGTATTCTATTGGGTTAACCTTATATTCAATTTATTACAATAATATGGTAATGTTGCGGATTCCTAAGCAGCTTCGTTCTACTTATATTCGACAACGTTTAATCACAGCACTTATCGTTTTCCTAGTGGTTTACGTTCTTAATTTTTTGATTCCAAGATTGGAGCCGGGTAACTTCATCACTGCGCTTTCTGATCAGTCGGACCTTTTACCCCAACAGCGCGAACAATTAATAGCGATGTTTGGTTTAAATCAACCACTCTGGGCTCAGTTTATTCTTTACCTTAAACAGACATTTATGAGCTTTCCACCAAGCTTTGGTGTGTCATTTTCATATTATCCCCTAAGTGTTTGGACTGTGGTTATGGAGTATCTTCCATGGACACTACTCCTAATCATTGTGTCACAAGGGATAGCGTGGCCACTTGGACTTTTGCTCGGTGCTGTGCTTGCTTGGAGGAGGGGGTCGCTCTTGGACTCCGCGGTGATGGGTGTGTCCACATTCATGTGGGGTGTTCCAAGCTACTGGTTAGCCACACTACTAATATTTGTATTTGCCGTTAAACTACACTTCTTTCCGGCTGCTCTCACTGGTAATATAGTATCAGGAAATCCGCTTCTTAATATTTCAACGATATTGCGTCACTCCTTCCTACCGATTCTGACACTAGTTATACTGAATCTGCCATTACATGCACTAGTCATGCGGAACACAATGGTCAACATTAGGCAAGAAGATTTTGTGACAGCGGCTGAAGCCCGTGGGCTTAAGAGGACTACACTACTGTTTGGCCACGCTGCAAGGAACGCTATGCTCCCAAGCATAACCAACATAGCCTTAAGCTTCGGCACAATACTTTCGGGAGCGTATCTTGTGGAAATAGTTTATTCTTACCCTGGTATGGGTTACCTTATCACTCAAGCGGTCTTCGCGCGTGATTATCCTGTTCTTCAAGGGGTGTTCTTTTTCTCGGCATTATTGGTCATTTTTGCAAACATAATTGGAGATGTAGCGTATGCATTCCTCGACCCTAGGATCGAGTACTAGTATACCTCCCCGTACAAATCGGTTCGTCGAAGCTCTTAAGAAAGTTATCAGTACAATCAATAGACTCGTTGCCACCCCAACAGGTAAGCTAAGTTTTGGGTTAACTATGACATTCGTTCTTATTGCCATTTTAGCACCTTGGATCACCCCATACTCGCCTAATGCTATAGTGGGTCCCTCCTATGCTCCACCTTCATTAAAGCACTTACTGGGAACCGATGATATAGGCCAAGACATATTAAGTCAGCTTATCTTCGCCACACGTGGATCTCTGCTTGTTGCGTTCGTTGCTGGAGGCATTTCAGTGGTGATTGGGACAATGGTCGGCTTATTCTCCGGGTATTATGGAGGGAGGCTAGGCGAAGGGTTGATGCGTGCAGCTGATGTCGTTCTTACACTTCCGCTTTTACCCCTACTTATAGTTCTCGCTGCCTATTTCCCCTCAAGTATATGGCTTGTTATAGCTGTTGTAGGTGTACTGTCATGGCCAACGACAGCCAGAGTGATACGCTCACAGACCCTCACTTTAAAGACCAGACCATTCGTCGATGCAAGCAAGCTTAGCGGTATGAGTGATTTCGAAATAATATTTCAACAAATACTTCCCAATCAAATATCCTTAATAGCACTATATGGTGCATATGCAGCTGTTAGCGCTGTAGTCATTGAAGCTGGACTTGACTTTATAGGCCTTGGTTCTGTAACAAATCTAAGCTGGGGTATAATGTTGTACTTTGCGCTTACGCGCAATGCTCTCTTGCGGGGAGAATGGTGGTGGTTTCTCCCGCCAGGGTTAATGATTGCGCTTTTTGGAACTGGATTAATACTGCTTGGATATAACGTTGAAAGAATAACTCGAGGGAGACCCTGACTTGAATTCGAACTATTTCATTGAGATACAAGGGCTTACGGTTTCGTTTAATACGCCTCAAGGTGAAATAAGGGCTGTGGATGGAGTGTCACTCGGCGTGCGCAAAGGGGAGACACTCGCACTAGTAGGCGAATCTGGAAGCGGCAAAACCACCCTAGGCCTCGCCCTTCTTAAGATGGTACCACCTCCGGGCAGGATCACTCAGGGATCGATAAATGTGGACAACATCGATATCTTAGAATTGCGGGGTGAAGCCCTGAGAAGATATAGGTGGAAGAAGGTCGCCATGGTTTTTCAGTCCGCTATGAATGCTTTGGACCCAGTGAAAACCGTCGGCTCCCAGATAGCGGAAACTATAGTTCAGCACGAAAATGTTGACAAGAAGCAGGCTAAGGCAAGGGTTTTGAAGCTGCTTGAAACAGTTGGCCTAGCCCCTGAGGTGGCCGAGTCCTATCCACACCAACTGAGCGGAGGTATGAAACAAAGGGTTGTCATAGCCTTGGCCATCTGCCTGAACCCTGAGGTGCTAATAGCCGACGAACCAACAACGGCATTAGATGTGGTTGTTCAGGCCGAGATTATGCGTGTACTGAAAGAGTTAAAGGAGAGACTTAACCTTACAATTATTTTGATAACCCATGATGTGTCGATCATTGGGTCGGTTAGTGACAGGGTTGCCATAATGTATGCAGGTCGCTTAGTTGAAGAGGGACCAACCAGTAGCGTAATCACTGAACCAAGCCATCCTTACACCCAAGCGTTGCTAGCCAGCTTGATAGAGCCAAGAAGGGACGGACAAGTAGTTGTAGGTATCCAAGGGTCTCCCCCTAACCCGCTTGCACTTCCAAGTGGCTGCAAGTTTAATCCTCGATGTTTATACGCTTTTGAGCGGTGTAGAAATGGGGAACCAACATTAATAGAGCTTGGAAGAGACAGGAGGGTCGCCTGCTGGCTAAGGTGTTAAAGAAATGCGAGACAGCGATATAGAAAATGAATTAGAAGGCGTAACCCGATTGGAAGGTGTAAATGTTAGTATTAGTCTTAACAACTTGATAGTGGAGTTCGAAGATTACGGGGTCCAGTTGGAGGGTTTAAGGCTCAAGCGTAGGATAGTTAAGGCTGTGGATGGAGTGTCACTCGGCGTGCGCAAAGGGGAGACACTCGCACTAGTAGGCGAATCTGGAAGCGGCAAAACCACCCTAGGCCGCACAATTGTCGGCTTAACGAAACCTACGCATGGAGAAGTCTACGTTGAAGGAGAACTGATAGACTACGAAGATAAAGAGTCCTTGAAAAGACTTTGGAGAAAGGCACAAATGGTTTTCCAAGACCCCTACAGCACGTTTAACCCCTTGGAGCGAGTCACGGATGCTGTAAAAAAGCCGCTCATTAAACTTGTAGGCATACGTAGTGAGAGTGAGATCGAATCAAGGCTACGCGATGTACTTAACAATGTTGGGTTAGACTATAGTCAAATTGTTGGAAAATACCCCAATCAACTGAGCGGCGGCCAACGCCAGAGGGCAGCTATTGCTAGAGCGCTTATTTCAAATCCAAGCATCATTGTTGCAGACGAACCGGTGTCGATGCTAGACGTAAGCCTGAGGGCAGGTATACTTAACCTTCTTAAAAAGATAAATAAGGAGAACGGTGTTACCATTATATTTATAACGCATGACTTGGCGGTTGCTAGCTATATTGGAGATAAGGTTGCTGTTATGTATAGAGGTAGAGTAGTGGAATTTGGTCCCGTTAAGGATGTTATGTTTAGCCCTTACCATCCATATACGAACTTGCTTATTTCCTCCATACCTACGCTGAGTGGGCATGGTGAGTGGTTGGAAAGAAAAGACCTAACGAAGAACAGCGACCAAGGCCGCATAAGTGGCTGCAGGTTTTATCCTAGATGTCCTTTTCGAACGGATGCCTGTAAAGACACAGAACCTACTCTAATAGAGATAGAAAAAGGAAGAAAGCTTGCCTGCTATAATCCTATCAGATCACCATAATGACCTATACCCGAAGAAGGGTAACTACGTCAGAATGAGCAAACATTGTAACACATGTACCACGTAAGTTCTAATATTTCTAAAATCTGAAGATATTTTCCTAAAAACCTGTGTTACTTCAATCCCAACTCCCGAATCTAAACCAAGTTGATACCAAAAAATAAAATAATTAAAAGGGTTTAGAAGCAGCATTCCAGAACCATATAAATAGGTTCACAGAATATTTACTAAACCAATTTGCTTTTACTAATATGTGATCTCCAAATCTCAATACCTTTTCGAAATATGTCGCAAATACCATCTATGCTTAGGCTTTTCACCCTAATTTACCCCCTGGATGTGCCTTTGTTAATGACTGGTTTCACAGTTAACGCTACGAGTTCAGATTATGTTCATAAACCAGAGGTTCATCAGCTCTCGTTGTTTCAACACAGAAGACTATGTTTTCTTCCTGTTCAGTCCTCAGGATTATATCGATTTTCTCTCTTGTAATGTACCCTGAATCATTAAATGGACTATCGTGGCCGGGAATAATGACTTGTGGTTTCATCTCTTTAACTCTCTGCACACTTGCAACGGCTTCATGAAGACTATAGAAAATTAGATCGGGTTTACCCCTTCTATAAGCCCGGATATTCGGGATGGCGTCGCCTGTGAGAACTGTTGCCCCACTTTCAAGGTGTAGGAGGAGTCCTATGTGCCCAGGTGTATGGCCTGCAAGTGAGAGCACCGTGATATTAGGAGTTATCTTATATCCATCATTTACACCCATCGTACCCATGTCGAATAACATTTTTTTAAAGTGTTTGGTTAAATCATCATCTAATCCTGAAAGTGTACCAAGCTCTAATTCTTTTTCACCTAGTATAGTATAATTTGTGAGTCTTTGAACAATTCAACATTAAGGCAGTGGTCCCAATGTAAATGTGAGAGTACAACTACATCGAACTCACTTGGCTTAAGACTTATTCTGGACAATGATTCTTTTAGTTTGTCCCGATTACCGAAGTGTCCCACGTCAAACAATATTCTTTTGTTCATATCCTCAATCAGAGTGATGGAGCAGGCGCCCATTGTTCCAAGGCTACTCCTTATGCCTGCTCCCTGCAGTACTCTTTGAATCCGCAAGACCTCACACTCCTAAATAGTAACATCTCCGTGATACTTGTAGTTTTCACTGAAGTATTCTAGATGTAGTTTTTTGTAAGGATACTTGTTGAGCGCAGTTTCATTAACCTCGATGCCAAGTCCAGGTTTTTCTTTGGGATATATGTATCCTCCTCGCACATCAAAGTATTCCTGAATTAGGTCGTGACGCACAGTTTCTGCGTCTACCCAGAATTCTAGGATGAGCGCGTTGGGCATAGTTATTAAGGCGTTTAGGGTTGCCGCGGTGGCTATTGGTCCGTTGGGATTGTGTGGTGCAACATTGATATATCTTGCTTCAGCCATACTGGCTACCTCGGTGAGTGGTTTTATCCCACCTATATGGCATACGTCTGGTTGAATTATGTCTGCTGCGTTTACTCTTATTAACTCATCGTAACGGTACTTGGTGACTATCCTTTCGCCAGTAGCTATCGGCACCGTTGATCTACTTCTTACATATGCCATAGCTTCAATGTTTTCTTCTGGAACCGGTTCTTCAAGCCAAAATGGCTCATACTTCTCAATCGCTTTGGCCACTTTTAATGCCGTAACAGGGTTAAACCGGCCGTGTGCTTCGATTAATATATCGACATCGTAGCCAACAGTTTCCCTTATGGCCTTTATCCTGCTTACTGCTTCGTCAAGGGATTTTCTTGTTATTCCGGGTCCTTCACCCCCGAATGGGTCGAATTTAACTGCGGTAAAGCCCTTTTCCACCATGCTCTGGGTCGCCGATGCATACTTTTCGGGGCTTTCTTGCCCGGAAATGAAACCATTCGCGTATACCCTCACCTTTTCAACGGCTTTGCCACCAAGTAGTCTGAAGACGGGCTTACCTGATGATTTACCTAGGATGTCCCAAAGAGCCTGTTCGATTGCGCTTGTAGCTGTCATAAGTATTGGTCCCCCCCGCCAGAAAAAGTTCCTATATAGGAAGCGACTTATCGATGGAATATCAATTTCCCTACCTATAAGGTGCGGTTTAAAGTCAAGCACTGCTGCTTCAATAGTTTTTTCAAAATCACCCATTGTCCCTTCACCATATCCAACAATACCTTCATCAGTTGAGACTCTCACAATTACGAAGTTTCTCCAAAGCGCATTAACCAAATGGACTGAAATATCTTTGATTCTCATTTTGATTCACCAAAATTGTATACCAACACCTTCTCTTCTGTCATTTCAAGCATTGTGTGTCTTATCCCCTCTCTACCAATCCCGCTTCTCTTAACGCCTCCAAACGGAAGGTTATCCCATCTAAGCCTTGTTGTATCGTTTATCAATACTGTTCCAGCTCTTATCTTCATAGCCATCCGGTAAGCCCTAGCAAAATCCCTAGTAAAAATAGAAGCATCTAATCCATATTTTGTTGAGTTAGCGATATCTATCGCCTCATCGTCAGAGAATACACGAACAAGCGGCAGAATTGGTCCGAACACCTCTTCGGATAGAACTTTTGAATTCCTAGTGGCCTCTAATACTGTGGGCGGGAAATAAAAGCCTTCATCGGGAACTTTGGCCGAGAAAAGAACCTTGCTCCCGACACTCAAAGCGTCCTTAACGAACTCGTTCATTGTGGCCTGAGCATCTTTAGAGATAATAGGGCCGATATCAGTGTCAGGATTTAAGGGGTCCCCAATCTTGAGGGATGAAACTCTGTCTAAAACCTTGTCTTTAAACTCTTCCCAGACTTCATCACGGACTATTACTCGCTTGGTTGAATTGCAAAACTGCCCGCTGTAATCGAACCTACCACGTACGGCTGCCTCCGCGGCTGCATCAAGGTTCGCGTCATCTAAGACTATCTGCGCATCACTACCTCCTAGCTCCATTATAACCCTCTTACCGTTGCGCATCGCCTTACTCGCTAAATCAAGACCCACTCTATCACTTCCCGTAAAGCTGATAATTGAAACCAATGGATTAGTCACTAATTCATCGCCTATCAGTTTAGAGTCGCCCGTGACAACATTTATTGACCCAGGGGGGAACCCACACTCTATGAGTATATCCGCAAGCTTGATCTGTGTTAAAGGCGCAAGCACGGTTGGTTTATGAACTACAGTATTTCCTACTGCTAGCGCTGGAGCGACCTTATGAGCGAAACTAGCAGCCGGGAAGTTAAATGGAGTGATGGTTCCCACAACCCCAACTGGTTCTCTGAGGGTTAGAGCAAACCTATTCTGGTTTCCGGTGGGAAATTCGTATATTTCAAGTGGCACGTACTCGCCCATAAACACATGTCTGACTTCAGCAGATACAAGCTCAAATATTTGGGCCGTTCTAAGAATTTCCGCACGAGAGCTTTTGATTGGGCGACCGGTCTCCCATGTCATAATGGTAGAAAGTTCCTCGATTTTGCTACGAATAATTTCAGCAGCTTTGAGTAGCAGCTTTGAACGTGTTGCCAGATTTAACCTGTTTACATCTTCGAAAACAGAATACGCAGTGGAGATGGCTTCCCTAATATCATCCAAACTTAGCTTGGGTATACTTCCAATCGGTTTACCAGACGCGGGGTTAATGACTGATATATGCTCCTGCCCTTGAACCTTTCTCCTCCCAATTAAGGCATAATTCATTTTATAGAACTAAACATACCCCACAATATATAGTCTTCCATGATCTAGCACGGTCTTTAAAACTCTAGTCACTAAAACGTACTATGTCCAGCTATGGAGGTCTCGCGTGTTCAAGTTCTTGATTAAATATTGCTTACAAGAATGCTGTCCGAAGATGTGGTTATTAAGCTGGGTTGCTCAACCGCCAACTATGGGATGAAGCTTCTGCACCAATGACATACATTGCGATTACTATAAGTTAACAATTTATTCGCGGACTGTCAAGAACCAATCTAATAATGTACAATTAGTTTTTTTAAATAGATTATAAAGTGTTTGTTTCAACAAAAATATTGAAGTTTGGCACACTAAAAGATAATATCAGTATGCATCACTCACACTAGGCGAAAACAACGTCGAGTCTACCTAGACCTCTATAAAGCATTAAAACGCGTTTGGAAAAATGACTTTGCCCCACACTATTTGTATTTACTCGGGGTCCTTCAGCATTCCGTAATCGATAGAGTAGCTCGATTCCGCTATCTGGTCAGGTATTAAAAGTTTCATGATATCACGCAATACACTTTTAAGGAAAATTTCTAATTTTTTACTGTCTTCTTGTCTCGTGTTAGACATATTGAGGTTACTGATGTATACTCTAATATATTTTCTCATAGTTATAAAAAATCGTGTATCCCAGGCGTAACCCATATATTGTATGTATTAGATTTTATAACGTTATGAAACATAAGCTTGTACCCACGGTCACGCCTTTTACCAGAGATGGACAAGTTGACTGCGAAAAGTTAAGGTTTCATGTTCAAAAGCTGCTCAACGATGGTATAGATTATATATGGCTTTGTGGAACAACTGGGCTTGGTCCATCCTTGTCTGCACAAGAAAAAAAAATTGTTCTCGAATGCTTGTCCGAAGTTTCTGATAAAGTAATTTTTCAGTTGGCATCACTAAACCTTAACGAAGCATTAGAGCTAGCTGAGTTTGCTAAATCGCTTAGGGTTCATGCTATCTCGTCGTATCCTCCTTTCTTTTTCCCGAGACTCCTAGATGAGTGGGTGATAAACTATTATGTTAAATTATCCAAGATATATCCTTTATTTGTATATAACTTTCCTAGTGCTGTTGGTTACAATGTTTCTGCTCAAATTATTAAAAGAGTTAACAATGAAGGCGGAAACATTGTGGGCATAAAAGATACCATAGATGATCTTACTCATATGCTTTCGGTTAAGTGGGAACTCGGTAAAGAATTTATGGTGTATTGCGGTCCCGACCCACTCATGCTTTCAGCACTCAGATCTGGACTTGATGGCGCAGTTGCTGGGAGCGCTAACTATGCCCCAGAGCTTTTGAATACTATAGCAAATGATCCGAACTCTTACGCCGCAGAAGAAGCCCAAAGAAAAATTATTAAGCTTTTGGGAATTGCGCGTTCTTATGGGCAGTGGTCTGCAAATTATAGTTTAACAAGAATCCTTAGGGGATACGATGCAGGTGAGCCTCGCCCGCCAGTTTTTCCGCTAACATCGCAACAGGAAGCGGCTCTCGCAAAGGATGTATTTGAAATTTTAAAGAGAGCAGAAAACCTTGAAGCACGTACTCATAACGTCTAATTGGTTTACACAAAGATACTTAGATATTCTTAAATCAAACTTCGAGGTAACACTTAACCACCGCAGTAGGTGGCTGACTGAAGACGAGCTTATACAAGTGATTGGAGATTATGATGCGGTGATAGCCGCCCTTGACCCCTTCACCCAGCGGGTATTTCAGCACGCTGGAAGACTTAAAATAATAGCTCGCAGGGGAATAGGCTACGATAACATAGACCTTAAAGCCGCATCCACCAAGGGTGTATATGTGACGATCACCCCTGTTATGGAAGAACACGTAGCCGTTGCCGAATTTACGGTAGCACTCATATTATCTCTCCTTAGAAAAATTCCTCAGGCTTCGAGGTCGTTGCGTTCGGGCTCATGGGAGCGCAAGGCATTCCTTGGTAAGAGTATGAGAGAGACGTGTGTCGGGGTATTGGGTTTAGGGGTAATTGGAAGTAGAGTGGCCAGTATCCTCTCAAGTTTGGGTTCGAAAGTCGTTTACTCGGACCCTTACGTTAACTCAACCCAATACACACGTGTTTCGCTGCATGAGCTGTTCATGGTCTCAGATGTTGTGACCATACACGCTCCACTCACTAACGAGACACGTGGAATGGTCAACATGGAATTACTCGGAAAAATGAAGGTGGGTAGCTATCTTGTGAACACTGCTCGAGCAGAGATAGTTGACACCCAAGCGCTGATCCAAGCTCTTACCTCTGGTATCCTAGCTGGTGCTGCATTCGACGTGTTTAATGTTGAGCCCCCCGCTAATGATGAGCTACTAAAAATGGAGAACGTCTTGGTAACTCCGCATATAGCCGCCTATACAGAGGATTCATTTGCAAAAATTGATGAAGTATGTACTGAGAATGTTATTAGGGTTCTAATTCAAGGCAGAGAACCATTATACTCCGTAGTGCAACCGAAAAAACATGTTTGAGTGTGCTAGTTCAAAGTGATTATATTCAGATGACTATTTGATAAACCGCTAATCAATTCTAAATCTTGGAGGCTTTATATGGTGATGTTTAATTCCCAGGTATGCGCTGGACTCAGTTTAACCGACCTGGCTGTGTAGCTTTTGATGAGGATGGTATTGAAAGCTTTATATCCCGCAAAACTCTTTGTATCTGTGTCAATGGATGTGGCTAACGTTAGAGAGATGTTCTAAGCCTATTGAAAAAAGAGGATTGGGAGTTCCGCTGCTCGGTGGCCGGGTTATAAGTTTAATAGAATACTCGCCATAGGCTTCGACGTCCTCTACAACGGTGGCTGGGCTTATAGGTTTAATAGGCTTAAAGAACGGCTCAGAGGCGTTATCTGACCCAGTCAGGGATTCGGTTGGGTCACAGAATGAAACTGAGCTTAGGCTCCAAGAGCTGACGGACAGGGTTACAAGACTCGAACAGGCGGTTGAGAGACTCGGGGAAGTTCAAAGAGGAACATAAGACTAGTTTCAGCTTTTGGCAAAGAGTGTTCAAGGGCTGGCGACACAGGTTGGTAGGCTGTCTGACGTTATCGGTTTTGGCTGGAGGATATATCCAGGATAATTGTTCCCGACTTGCTTTACAGGTATGGAGCCATTAACGTGGACGAGCTCACAAGGAGGTTCGTTGTTAGCGGTGGGGAGGAGGTGAAGGTGAGTCTGTGGGAGGAGGGTGTTAAAGATGGAACTAAGGTTTTCGTGATCGAGGAAACCAAAAGCAGAATCTACAAGAATGATTTTAAGGAATTTGATGGGGACACTGACAAATCTATTAGGGCATTGCAGACTGATACCCCAGTATATAAGTTCGTATTCGGCTTCCACATACCCTCTTTCGCTGAGGAAGAGGCCAAGGACAACGATATCAAACCAATAGCGTAATATATGGGGTAACCAACACTCCAATTAGAACTTGAAGAAGAGTGGTCTCACTCCTGAAGGCTACACCTAAGGCAGGCTCTTAGTAATGCCTAAACATGATGGATTTCAGAGGGTTGAACTCTAACAAACCCGTGCAGGGAAGCCAACCACAAGAATATTCACGTTCTCTAGGAACTTAGTTGTCTCGTTGGAGCCAAGAAGAGGTTTCCTCTCGCTGAGCTCGGGGTTGTGGCTATCTTAATCAGCGCTTTTGCGTTAATCCTGTATTAAGAAGTGTCTAGAAACTACTCAGGCTTGTCTCAGAAGGTACATATCTCCAAGTCGAGCTTAGAAAAGTGTACTTCTTTGAGGAGAGATCCATCTTAATAGGAAGCCACATGATCACTCTTTTATAGCGGCTGAAGAAGCAGTGATGAGGTGTGGTGGCAGACCAACCCATTATGTTTGGGTACGAATAAACACTGAGACGAAGCAGCCGGTCTGGCTAGGAGACTCACTCATTCAACCACCAAGCCACAAAAACCATGGGAAAACCCCTCGTGTCACATCAAAGTCCAAGAGAAGGGTGTCAAGATGGCCACTGCGGGGTGCCCATGTAGGGCGTAGCTGGATGGCGTGATTCGGTGGTAGTCGTCGGGTTCCAGAGCCATGCGCATCAGACCTTCGGCTGAACAGCCCTGTTTGCGGAGGACTCGCTCGTTACCCTAAGGATCAAAGTAGGGTGTTCTACAACAAGAGAAGCCCAACATTCACTAGTAGTAGGCGTCCCAAAACCGTTCCCTAATTTAGTATACAGAGCGAAGACGTTATCTCTACAGCCCATCCAGAGACTATTTGACCGCTTCGTATACTGCTCTCCAGAAAGAGAGTCAACGATGAGAACTGGTTCACACCTCAATCCCAATTTCAGCTGTTGCTCTTCCACGCCCTTTGGAGGTTGAAGGTGTATGTATTGGTGTATTGCGTTGTTCTTTTGTTGTTGTGGTCTGGTGGCCATGTGTCGCCCGTTTTTCCGTGTAGGCCTCGTGTTTCCCCGAATTCTCCTGTGCACTTTTATAAACTTTATAAAGTATAAATTATATATAGTTATGCGAGGATTGTGCTTGGTGGAAGGTGAGAGTGGATAGGGGGTCGTTAAACTATCGGGCGGCGCTTATCGTCGAGGGGTTGGCGAGCACACCGGTGGAAGTTAAGTCGGTTTTCACCGTAGCCAA